>FLNV01000555.1_pt1 | contig 55566 bp, 46 predicted proteins | sample 1140351 | NCBI WGS metagenome assembly FLNV01 (sample SAMEA3878207, study PRJEB12797) | bioreactor metagenome | biome: Moose rumen | place: Sweden | collected 2011-10
GGCCCATTGGCTCACCGGAATATAGAGGTCCTTGGTTTCTGTGCTCAGCGCCTCGTCGTCGTGTGCAGGCAGTCCGTTGTCGGGATCGACAGCCCTTATGAGCTGAATGTCGGAGATTCGGAGTTCGTAGTTGCCAGTGTTGAAGTCGGCACACCATCCGAGCCATACGTCTGACTGCTGGTCGAGCGTGAATTCTATACCCCACCATCCGGTATGTGCGTTGACAGCCATGTTGATGTAGTTGCAGTTTTCGAGAGTGGTGATATTGGATGTTGTAGGCAGCGACTGTGCCACGAACATGTATGTGGTGCCGTTATCCATTCCGAAACAGCTGGTGGCATATGCATTGAACGCATATTTTCCTGCCGGAAGGGTGATTTTCCTGTAGATTTTGGAGTCGGTGCCCACGAATCCGTTGTACCACTGATCCATATTGATTTCGCACATTCCGTTATACTTGTCGGCACCGTTGTTGATTCCGTCTGAACCCATGTCGATTCCAAGATTCTCCACGGTCCAGTTCTTCAACGTTCCGTAGCGCTTGTACTGTCCGTTCACCATTTCATCGCTTCGTGCGAAGTTTCTCGCCTCAAGCAGGTATTTCACCGTTATGTCGCGCTGCTGTATTCCGTAGTCGCTGACGAAATTGACCTTATCCTGTGCGAGCGACTTCATCATCTTGTCGGCCACTGTGGAACTGGTGCGCATCACCTTGTCGCGGTTATAGAGTGTAGGGCAGGTGGTGGAATGATCCTGTGCCAGCTGCTCGAGGTTGAACCAGGCTTCGTTGTAGTCGGTTACATACTGCTTCACATTACCCGACGCCTTTCCCTGATGAATGGCTGCCGCATACGACACGTCGCGGAAGATGCGGAACATATAGTAGCCGTATTCGCACGTGACTTTCACAACCTCGTTGAGATGGGTGTCAGCGGAATTGAATTCCTCTGCCCACTGCATAATGTTCTCCCAGTCAGTCACCGCCTCGTCGCGTTCCTGCAGCACTACGGCTGTCTTTGCCTGGTTTGGCATTGTTGGGAAGGTGATATATTCATCACGTACCCACATGTTATATATATCGCTTGGATATTCAGCGCTTCTGAGGCCTCTGATCACGGCATGCTCGGATGCGAGAGCGATGTTCCGCAAGAGAGTTGCATTAGCGGTGTCAAGTCCGAGGCGAGTGGTGCAGTAGTCGTTGAAGATTTCCTCTTCAGTGCGTTCAGGGTTTAATGCCCACTGTGCCATCACCCATGCATTGAGGTCACACCAGAGCTCGTCCTTGATATATGGGCCTTCCCATCCGCCGCCTCGAGTCCAAGTCCACACTCCTGAGAGGAGTCCGCTCTCGTAGACATCCCTGAGACACCAGTTCAGTCCGTTTTCATGACGTGCCTGGTCTTCCTCGAATCCGTCGATCACTCCTCGCGACACATAGTTCGGAAATGCGCCCTTACCTTCGTATTCGCGTGCGCACTGCACCTCCACCACCTGTTGGTGTTGTCCTTGTCCGAGCACCTTGCTGAACGAGTCGCCACGATGGAAGTCGCCTTCACAATGCTTTACACCCAGATAGAGGTTTTCGTGAGGCTCAACTGCCGCCGACACCTGGTTATAGAGATTCAGGTCTTCGTCGAACGACATCCAGGTGCGGAAGATGATTTTCTTGCCGAGGTTTTCGCACACCACCTCCTTGAGCAGTTGCATAAGCGGGATTATGCAGTTTTCCGCGCTCGTCTTGTTCTGGATATTGCCCTGATGATAAGGTGCATCCTGAAGGTAAGTCTCTCCGATTCTGACCACCAGTCCGTCGAGTTGTGGGAACTGTGCGAAGCACTGCTCCATCTGATAGCGCAGAATCTGCTGTGTTGTCTCATTGAGCGGATTACCGTATGTGCTGCTTATGTTGTAGAGCGAGACAAGCCGCTTTGGCAACAGCACGAGGTCGCACATGGCATATACGTCGATATTGTTCGCCTTGCATTCATCATATAAGGTGTTGAGTCTGGCCGCCTTTGCCTCCACCCACTGACGTTCTTCGCTGCCTTCCGGCAAGATGTTAGGGTAGAAGTCGTCCCAGTTGATTGCAAGTGTTGGCGAGTCGAAAAGATAGAAACACTTGGCGTTGTAGCCCATAGCGGCGAGCGTGGCCGGGTCGTTGTACTGACTGTCGTATTGTGATTCTCCCGGATTGTGGTGCACCATGTCCATGACGAGGTGCAGGTCGCGTTTTTCCGCATGTTGCTTAACCGATGCCCTTGCCGCCACGAGAGCGTCGAGCAGAGATTCGGTCACCGCCCAAACATCGGCATTGGCACTGTTGGCGTCGACAGTCATGGCATTTGTCAATGCCGTTTGAAGAGACGTCCTCACATCGGAATCCATCGGCTTGCCCACGAGCGTCTGTCCTTCCTGAACGTGTTGGCGCAGAAAATCGATGAATTCCTGAGGGTCGTAGCCCGAGTAAGTGATTCTGAAATCATCGGCCTTGAACCATCCCGCTCCGGCAGCCGACACACTGCCGTCGGACATCATGTTGCTCGACTTGATGCCGAGCGTGAGTGCCTGTCCGTCATATAGGAGGATATCGAGGGTGAGGTCTTCGAGTTGCTTATCGCCTGAAGTCGGTGTGAGTTCCTGAAAAGAGTAGATTTCCGACTCGTCGATATTCGTTCCATACATGGCGCTTGACCCGAAATATCTTGCAAATCGGTTTGCGAAGAGTCGTTGGTTCGACACCATTCCCACAGTGTTCATCATCTTGCACGAGATGACATAGTGGCCGGCCGGCAGACCTTCAACGGTTTGTGACATCTGGAAGAAATCCGGCATAGGCACAGAGCGATACCAGCACAGCGCCTTCCCGTCGTATCCCTGTCCGTCGTTGCTGATTCCGTAGCTGTTGCCAGTCAAGTCGCCCGTTCGGGTCCATCCCCAGGGGTCGCCTCGCCAAGTGGAAGTCCACGCCACCCCTTCAGCAGTGTATTCAAAGCTTGGGTTTACGAGACGTGAGGTATACGACACATTGCCTTCAAACGACTCGAGCTGTTCGAGTTTGAAGTTGTCAACACCGAGGATTTGCTCCTTTCCGCTGACTGTATGCGAGATGCTGAACCCCATTTCCACATCGGAAGGCTCGTTGACAGTGAATTCCACCTCCACCCTGTTCCATCCTGCTGCATCGCTCTTGGTAGATGATGTGGGGCATGCCGTGGTATTGCTTCCTGCAAAAAGAGCTGCGGTATTATTAGCATCTGCATTATATTGCAGCATATCGGCAGATAGACGGTAGCGTCCTGCAGGGAGTGAAGCTGTCTGGAGAATTCTGAATTTCGGTGTGGATATTCTTTTATAACTCAGTCGCGCCCAATAAGTTTTATCGCCTCTTGTGCTGGGGTCTATCATGGTGAAACTCCCGGTGATGAGGTTTGCATAGAGGTCGCCGGTGGTCAGAGCTGTGAGGTCGTCGCTATTGGAATTCCAATCTACTGTCCATCCTTCCGGCTTATATATGGCTCGGTCGGAAGCCGGCTGAACGCTATGCTTGGCATAAGTGCCTTCGAAGTCGGGGTTGGTCAGATAGGTTGCGGTCACGTCGGCCTCCTGCTGCTGTGTGTCCCTTTTCAGGAGCAGCACCTTATCTGCACGAAACTCCTGATTCACGTTTCCCGATGCGAGGTCGGCCTGCCATCCTATGTAAACGGATTTCGTCTGTTCAAGGGTAAATTCGATTCCGTAGAACTTGCTGTCGTTTGCAACACCCTTATTAACTGCATAATAAGCGATTGATGCTGATGGCAGGTTGTCGGTGGTGGTGAGCTGGGTTGAAGCAAAGATATATGCCTTGTCGCCCACTGCATTAAGCTGGTTGTAAGTGGCACCGAAAAAATACTGTCCGGCAGGCAATGTGATTTTCCTATAGATTCTGGCATTGGCGATATCGCTGGTGGTTGCGGCGTCTTCGCTTCCCCACACACCGAGCATCAAGGAATTGACACCCGTGTAGTTGTCAATACCGTTCTTTGTGCCGTTGGCAGTGTTGTTCTGGGGAATGCTGAAATTCTCCACTGTCCAGTACATGGGAGTTCCGAATCGCGACGAGCCTGTGTCGCTACGGCTGAATCCCTCAGCCTCAATCAGTTTTGATGCAGTGATGTCGGTGCCTGAGGGGTCGGTCAGTTCGCCACCATCGCAAAAGCCATCTTCCTCATATGTTGCCCATGCGCCACGCAAGTCGTTGATAGCGCTCTGGATGTCGGTTTCGTCAGCAGTTTCTTCAACGGTCTTTGCTTCATTTACAGCCTGCTGCAGTGTGGTAAACGCCTCTAGAGAGTACTTGCCGGTGTTGATTCCAGCCGTAGGAGCATTCTGTGCCATATTGGCCTCAACTGCCGCAATGAGGTCTTGAAGAATATCGTAGTCGGAAGTGGCGGATTCGAACGATATTTCATAAACTGGCGCAATAGGGTTAGGATGAGTGGTCGGCACGCTGACCGTCAACCCTTCATTACCCAATGAGAAGTCCACATTGCCTGTTCCGAGAAGTTTCACACTGCTAACCCTTCCGCTGTAGTAAGGCGATGTGATGGCAAACGACTTGAACGTGAATGTGGCGGCTGTAGGCCAAGCCATGATAGTGGCGTAGACCTTTCCGTCTTTTTGGTTGTATCTCACGTCGGAACTCGTGTAGTTGAATCCTTCGTTGAATCCTTGTGCGTTGAGAGGATTGGCTGCCTCTGCGAGCGGACCTTCTCCGAATGTTTTCCAAGGTCGGGTGCTGTAGATGCTCTCCTTATTGATGTCCATCCATGCCTTTATGTCGTTGACCACAGCCAGTTCCTTTTCGTCGATTGTTCCGTTGCCTCTTACCGGCACACTGAGCAGGAGGTTGCCGTTTTTCGACACCACGTCGACGAGCATCCTGATGACGGTGGCCGCCGACTTGTATTTATTCTGGTTATATACATTACGGTCGTAATGCCATTGTCCGATGCATGTGCATGTTTGCCATGGCAGTTCCTGACAACGGTCGGGGATTCCTCTCTCCACGTCCCACAGCATGGCCTGTTTGTGGGAGTCTTCAAGGATTTTTCCCATCACAACCACGTCGGCGCTGCCGTCATTTGCCACTGCCGTGTTGTAGTAATGCTGTAGGATATTGAGTCCTATCTGGTCGTCGCATCCATAGAACGGCAGTACCGTGTCGTCGAAATATATCATCTTCGGATGATAAGCGTTGATGCACTGAAGCACACGGTTCTGGAATTTCTTTTTGTATGGCTCGTCAGGCAGGCTTGCTCCGTTGCCCCAGGCCCACTGGCTGTGTATGGTTCCCACGTTCTCCCATCCGCTGCTGTGTGCATGGTTTTGAGCATATAGCTCCTGAGGGTCAAACCCTTCCCACCATTGCCCTGTTCCGTCGGCCTTGGTGAGGTTTCCGTCGTAGGCCTGTGAACCTTCAAGCCACGTCCACGTATGGCTTCCATGCATGGAAATTCCGAGAGGCAACCCGTATTTCTCACATGCCTGAGCCCATTCGCCCACTATGTCGCGATGTGGTCCGAGGTTAACGGAGTTCCACTCCTGATATGGGCTGTCCCACAGGTCGAAATTGTCGTGATGCTGCCCGAGAGTGAAGAAATATTTCGCTCCGGCATCTTTGTAAAGTTTTACGAGATAATCCGGATTCCATTCATCGGCAGTCCAGTCACGGATAAGTTCCTTCAGTCCATATTCCGACGGATTGCCGAAATTGTTGACATGATAGTTGTACTGGCTTTGTCCGGGATAATACATATGACGGGCATACCAGTCGCCGTCCTCAGCCTGGCACTGTGGACCCCAGTGTGCCCAAAGTCCGAACTTGGCATCCCTAAACCATTCGGGACATTCCCAATTGCTGAGACTTGCCCAATTTGCACCATACGGTCCTGTTGCTATCTCGACGTCGTCGAGGGTCTGTGCCTTTGTGTTTATCGACAGAAACACGAGCAACATGAGAGTAAAGATAGATTTCTTTTTCATAATAAAGACAGTTAATATTGATTTAATGTTGATTCATAGATTTTGTTAGCACAAAATAAATGAATATAATTATCAGACGAAAGCAAAAAAACATAAAAAATCGGCAAATCATCGATATAATTGGTATAAATGTCGATATAATGTCAAAAAATCAAATAAACATTATGATAGAAAGCGAAAAAATGATTATTTTTGCATTATGGAAAATTCAATCAATTTCGATTTTCAACTTCTCAACCTGGGACACAACCGGGTGTCGTCAAATTGGAATTTCGGCCCGATTTGCAGTAGTTTCACAAGAATCTACTATGTAACCGAAGGAGAAGGACTTGTCACGATTGACAAGAAGGTGCACCGTCTTACAGCCGGTCATCTCTATCTTATCCCTGCATTGACCAGCCATTATGACCATTGCGAAAGCATATTCTCACATTTCTATATTCATTGCATAGACCAGTCGAAGAAAATCCTCAACTATTATGAGCAGTACCAATTCCCTTTCGGGATAGAGGCTGGCAAAGACGACTTAAGCATCTGCAACCGTCTGAACGAACTGTGTCCGAACATGAGGCTGAAAGACATAGAGCCCGAAACCTACGACACATCATCGTCGCTAATCAGTTCCATAAAAAGATTTCAGGCAATGCCTCTTGGCACCAGAATTGAGGTGAACGGACTTTTACTTCAAATCATTTCGCGCTTTTTCGATAAGGCTGTCCCAAAATACGCCATTCACGACGACCGTATTACTCACAGCCTCTACACCATTGAGCAGAACATATCAAGCAATCCCACGTTGGAACAGTTGTCGAAGGATGTGGGATTAAGCAAGGATGCCTACATCCGACTGTTTAAAAGGCAAACCAGTTATACACCTCAGGACTATATTATCCGTCAGAAAATCCAACGTGCACAGATGATGATTATCGACGGCAAACGCAGTGTGAAAGAGATAGCCATCACTCTCGGCTACGACAACGTGAGCTATTTCGGCCGACAATTCAAGCGGGTGACGGAGATGAGCCCGATGGAGTTCATAAGGCAAAACAGGTGATTGGGACAAATGCAGAAAAAAAATAACAGACCAATTAAATATCATAACGGATGGATGATTTTGCAGCGATTGATTTTGAAACTGCCAATAAGGAGCGGTGCTCGGTGTGCAGTGTGGGAGTTGTGATTGTTCGCGAAGGCGAGTTTGTGGATTCGTTCTATTCACTCATCCAGCCCGAGCCCAACTATTATAACTACTGGTGTACACGAGTTCACGGACTCTGCTATGAAGACACCGAAAACGCCCCTATCTTTCCCGATGTGTGGGCTCAGATAGAGCCTATGATTGAAGGTCTGCCGCTTGTGGCCCACAACAGCGTCTTCGACGAGGGCTGCCTGAAAGCCGTGTTCCGTGTGTATCAGATGGACTATCCCGACTATGATTTCTACGACACCCTACGTCAGTCGCGACGTATGTTTCCAGGCCTGCCAAACCATCAGTTGCAGACTGTGGCGGCTGCATGCGGATTCGACATGGAGAACCACCACCATGCGCTTGCCGACGCAGAGGCATGTGCATGGATAGCAAGAGAAATACTTTAGAAGAAAAGAGAGACTAAAGACGATTTAAGATTTAAGAAGAAAAGAGAGACTAAAGACATTAAAAACATTAACAGCTCAGAAATCAATGACAAGAAAAATATTGAGTGGAAATGCACTGAAGGTCATAGCCATAATAGCAATGACAATTGACCATCTGGCATGGGTGGGCATAGAGACATACGAACAGGCTGAAACCCCGCTTCAGATCTGCTTGCATATAATAGGCCGTCTGACAGCACCGATTATGTTCTTTTTCGTTGCCGAAGGATATCATCATACGCACAACTACCGTCGCTATCTGATGCGGCTCTTGATGCTTGCCGTCGTGAGCCACTTTGCCTTCTGCTATTTCAACATGTCGAGCTTCAACCCATTCAACAACCTGATTTTCAACGCCACCAGCATCGCCTGGCCACTTCTCTGGGGACTGATTCTGCTGAAAGTGTGGGACAGTGAGCGCATGATTCTATGGATGAAACTGGCCATCACTCTTCTATGCTGCCTGCTCACCTTCACATCCGATTGGAGTTGCGCCGCACCGCTCGCCATACTCATGATAGGGCGCAACCGCGACAATTTCCACAAGCAGATGTTGTGGCTGATGCTGATTGTGACTCTCTATGCCGTGGCATTCTTCATTATCAACAGCCCTACCTACGGCATGGTCCACATGGCATGCTGGCTTGTGGTGCCACTGCTGGCCATGTATAACGGACAGCGGGGAAAAATCCGATGGCTCGGAAAGTTTTTCTACTATTACTACCCTATCCACATGGCAATCATCGGACTGCTTGCCCGATTAGTATAGACCTACTCATAACCAATCCTTTCAATAAGCATAATTATTCATTCATATGACCCTACGCAAGAAAATAATAAAGGTAGCAGCAATCACCATGCTTGTGATTTTAGTTCTGCTCACAGGTGCGGGATTTTATATTCTCAACTATTCGCTTGCGCCTGCCGACAACCGTGCGGAAGTGGATTCCGCATTCGTCCGACTCTATGAGAATTACCCGGAGACGAAGGCATGGACCGACAGTTTGAATCGGTTCAACGCCCTGCGCGACACCTTCGTGGTGATGCCGTCCGGCGAGCGCCACCATGCCTTTTATATCGACAATGGCAGCCGCTCCACGGCATTGGTGATTCACGGCTGGCGCAATAGCGCCATAGATTTCTTCTATCTCGGACGGATTTACGACAAGGAGCTGGGATATAACGTGGTGATGCCCGACCTCCACGGCCATGGTCAGAGCGATGGCGATGCCATCAGGATGGGATGGCTCGACCGTCTGGACATGCTGAAATGGCTCAGCCTGTTTGATGCCGACACTCTTGTGGTGCACGGTGTGTCGATGGGAGGAGCCACAACCATGATGATGTCGGGCGATGAGCTGCCGGCCGGAGTTAAAGACATACGCTTCATTGACGACTGCGGCTATACGAGCGTGTGGGACGAATTCAAGGGCGAACTGAAGAACCAGTTCGGTCTGCCTGCCTTCCCTCTGCTGGATGCTGCCAGCCTGCTATGCGGCATCTGCCACGGATGGACATTCAAGGAGGCATCCGCCCTTGAGCAGGTGAAACTCTGCAAACGCCCTATGCTATTCATCCATGGCGACAACGACAAGTTCGTTCCCACGGAGATGGTCCACCGGCTTTATGCAGCCAAGCCTCAGCCTAAGGAACTCTGGATTACATCCGACACCGAGCATGCCCTCTCCTACAAGAACTACCGCGACGAATACATCCGCAAAGTTAAGGAATTCTGCAGGAAACAGTTCTAAAACGCCCAAGTAGCAGACAATATGCCTAATTGCATTCGTTAAACACATCTTAACAGACAGTCAAATTTCACCTTTTCCTATTAAGAAACCTATTATTTCAGTGTTTTTTTATATATTTGCCAATAATTCCACCTTCTAAAAATATTGCCAATATATAATTATGAAACCAATAAGAATTCTGATTCTCGCGATTACATTCTCATGTGCATATGAGCTACATGCCGGGCCTTTATCGTCGTCAGCCACGTCCGACACAGTGAAATACTTCATTCAGCCATCTATAGTGCGCCAGCATTTTGAAGGTTGGGGCGTTTCTCTCTGCTGGTGGGCACGCATGTGCGGCAATTGGAGCGATTCCAACATCGACAAGTTGGTAACATGGCTTGTAAGCCCAAGTGGTCTGAACTACCGTATCTTCCGCTACAACATAGGCGGCGGCGACGATCCTGAGAACCGTAACTGCACGCCTCACCACATGGGAGACGGAAAGGGTCTGCGTGCCGAGATGGAAGGATTCAAGGATTTCAGCGGCGACAGTTATCATTGGGATCGCGATGCCGGTCAGCGCAAGATCATGCTGAAGATAAAAGAGAAGCGTCCTGACGCCATTTTTGAGGCCTTCAGCAATTCATGTCCTTACTACATGACCTATAGCGGATGTGTTGCCGGCAACAACCCGGCATCAAAGGACAATCTCCGCCCGGAATACTATGAAGAGTTCGCCCACTACCTTGTAGACGTATGCAAGCACTATAAAGAAGAATACGGCATAGAATTCCGCACCTTGGAGCCATTCAACGAGCCGGTAACAGACTATTGGGTCCAGAACGGCAGCCAGGAGGGTTGCCATTTCGATGCCAAATCCCAGGCAAACTTTTTGAAGGTATTGTCTCCAATTTTAGCTTCTTCAGGCCTTTCCACAATTATTTCAGCATCCGACGAGACAAACGTGGCCCAATCGGTTTCCACATTCAACACTTATCAAGACCGCGGTGTGCTGTCGCTGGTGGGTCAATGGAACACTCACACCTATGGTGGTACAAACCCTGACCGATGCCGCATCAGCCATCTCTGCTATCAAGCTAACAAACCTTTATGGATGAGCGAGGTTGGTAGTGGAGGCAGTGGTATATCCGGTAATTTGTCGTTAGCGAAAAAACTAATTGACGACATGCGCTACATTCAGCCGATAGCATGGATAGACTGGCAATATATGGAAGAATGGAATGACCAGTGGTGTACTATCCGTGGCAGTTTCAGTGATCAGACTTTTGACCGGGTAAAGAACTACTATGTTCGTCAACAATGCACCCGCTTCATTCGCAGTGGCTATGATATAGTGACCTCCCTCAACAGCAACACGTTGGCAGCAGTCAATCCTGCGCGTGACTCGCTCGTGGTGGTTGTATTGAACGAGGGTGACGCCTGCACCCACGATATAGACCTATCCTGTTTCAGCGACATCCCGGCCAAGAGCAAAGTGTCGGTATATCGTACGAACGAGAACAACAACTGCATGAAAATCACCAGTTTCAAGATTATAAGGAACCACTTGATACTGGACCTCACTTCACAAAGCATAATAACCGCCGTGCTTCCGATTAAATCACCACAAGCATCGACTGAATTCAACAATCCTGACATGGAATATCTGATTATCCCACGTTATGAGAATTCACGAGCCTTGAGTGCCAATTCCTCCGGCAATGTCACCATCGAAGATATGGACTTGGATGACGATTCACAGAAATGGCACATCATCCCTGACGGCAACCTGTTTGTAATAGAGAACAAAAACGGTATGCGTCTGACATCTCACCGTGCTTCAAACAGCAGTTCACTGACCGCTCAGACCACCTCGGCTTCAGAGCAGAAATTCTACATCGAGAGCGTGGACCCCGTGTATTACAAGATTTCCTCATCTTATCAGAAAACCTATTCCATGGACCTTGTTCAGGAGAAGACATCCGCCGGCACGAAAGTTGACATGTGGGAATATGCCAACTCCACCATCCCTACACACCGTCAGTGGATGCTCGTGGCATTACCACAAACACAGAATCCTGCAAATGGCATCGATGAGATTTCTTCAAATCCCACATTCACCACATCAGGCATATACAATCTACAAGGCCATAAAATGAATGAGGACATAGAGAGTCTGCCATCAGGGATTTACATATATCGGGGTAAGAAGATATTCATAAAGCATTAAATAAAATTGAAAAGCAAAAATAAAACGACCATTATGAGTTTAAAGTCAATAATCACGTCGTTCCTGCTGCTGTGTGTTTCTATGGCTGTTTGCGCTCAAGGCAAGCGAGCAGAGGAACTGTTCAATTTCGGTTGGAAATTTCATGCCGGCGACCTACAGGGCTGCGAGCAGCCGGAGTTTGACGATTCCGACTGGAAGAGCGTAGATCTACCCCACGACTATCAGATAGAACAGCCGTGGGTTGCTCCGTCGGCCGACGAGCGAGCTAATACCCAGGACGAGGGAGCCAACCGCAAGAGCCGTCTGAGCAGCCGCGGCTTCAAGGAGATGGGTATAGGATGGTATCGCAAGACGTTCATGCCCGAGGCTCGCCTTCGTGGCAGCCGCGTGCTACTCGACGTGGAGGGCATCATGCTTTTGGGCGACGTATATGTGAACGGCCAGCATGTGGGTGGCACCGACTACGGCTATCTGGGTTTTGAAGTGGACATAACGAAGCAGTTGAAATGGGGTGAGGAAAACCTGGTGGCAGTGAAAGCCGACACGAGGGAACCCGACAACTCACGATGGTATACCGGTGGCGGTCTGTTCAGGGATGTCCACCTTATCTATACCGACCCACGCATGCATTTCAGCCGCCATCCGTTGTATGTGAAAGCCGACGTGACCTCGATAAACGGTGACAAAGGAGATGCGAACCTGATTATCCAGGCCGAAGCCACCACCCTCCTCGATTCAAGGACAAAGGAGTTGACCTTCGGTTACAAGATATGCGATGCAGAAGGAGAGATTGTGGCTGAAAATACTGTGAACAAACGGTTTTATGCCCGTCAGAAGACAAATGAATACGTGCTTGACACCCTTTCGCTCTCCAACCTGAACCTTTGGAGTTGTGAAAATCCGTATATGTATCGCTTAGAGGTGTCGCTTCTCGACGGCAACGGCGCATGCATGGATGTGGCGCACGACGAATTCGGTGTGCGCAAGATAGAATACAGTCCTCAATACGGTTTTCACCTGAACGGCAAGAAGGTGCTGCTGAAGGGCATAGCCAACCACCACACGTTGGGTGCGTTGGGTGCCGCCTGCTATGAGCGTGCCATCGAGAAGCGCATAGAGCTACTGAAGGAATTCGGCATAAACCACATCCGCACGTCGCACAATCCCTATAGCGAGAGTTTCCTCCGTCTGTGCGACCACAACGGCATTCTGGTGGTCGACGAGCTGTATGACAAATGGCTCGACCAATATGTAGGCGGCAGAAAGCCTTGGGTGGAGCAATGGCAGCACGACATACCGGAGTTCATAAAACGCGACAGGAACCACCCGAGCGTGGTGATGTGGAGCCTTGGAAACGAGCTTCAGACCTACTGGGACCTGCCTTATGCCGACTGGGGAGTGACCCCCTACAAGATGCAAAGAGAGCTCTTGCGCCGCTATGACCAGGAGCGACCCGTGACTGTGGCTATGCATCCGCGCGGGCGAAACATAGACACCGACTCATTGCCCGCCCCATTGGCCCTGGAGACTGATATCGCCGCCTACAACTACCGATACATGTACTTCCCCGGCGACGGCCGCCGCTTTCCCAACATGATATTCTATCAGAGCGAAGCCAACACGACGATGATGGGCGCCAACTTCTTCGAGATGGATCTCGACAAGGTGGTGGGCCTTGCCTATTGGGGTTTGATCGACTATCTTGGCGAGAGCAACGGATGGCCTGAGAAAGGATGGTCGCAGGGTGTGTTCGACATATCCCTTGAGCCGAAACCGTCGGCATACTACATAAAGAGTTATTTCGACGACGAGCCTATGGTTCACATCGGTGTGTTGCTTAATGCAGAGACTTTCGACTGGAACGGCATCAAGGTTGGTGTGAACCGCATGACCGAAAACTGGAATTTAGGGGAGATGGCGAAAGACGGAAACGCTCCGACGGTCACGCTTCTGACCTACACCAACGCCGACGAGGTGGAATTGATTCAGAACGGCCGTTCACTGGGTGTTCAGACGAACAACCGCAACGACGCGCGTCAGCGCAATAAGATCAGTTGGAACAACGTGTCGTGGAAGTCGGGATATGTAGAAGCGATAGCCCGCACCGGCGGCGTGGTTGTGGCTCGTCATAAGCTGGAGAGCAGCGGCAAGGCCGTGTCGCTTCGTCTGAGCTACGACAATGAGTCGTGGCAAGCCGATGGTCTTGACCTTCAGCACGTGAGGATACATGCCGTTGACAAGAAAGGCCGTCGCGTTTATGGCTGCACATCGGAGCTGAAATTCAGTGTGGATGGCGACGCACGGATTGTGGCAGTAAGCAGTGGCGACCATTCGTCGGACGAGCTAAATGTAGGTGACCGCAGACGACTTGCCGACGGCAGTGCGATGGTGATACTTCGTGCCGGCCGTCAAGGGGGCGACGTGGTGCTTAATGTGGAAAGCAATGATTTGGGAAGCTTTTCCCTCAACCTATCTTTAAAGAAACAGGATTAGCAGGAGGACATAGAATGAACAAGCCCTTACACCAATTGAAAAACGGCAAATACCGCTGGACCTACGACGTTCATCTGCTGAAGGACTGGTCGATACTGATTCTTGTGTATAAAGTGATGTTCCTCTCCTGCTTCATCACCTACTTTATCGTGGCATGTATAGGAGTCTGTGAAGACGGTCTTGACGGTCTGACCATGATTGCACCGAGTCCGATGGGTCTGGTCTATGTCATAGGCGGTGTTCTCGTATTAGGATTAATGGGTTATCTGCTCTATGCCGCTGTGATGGGCTGGAAATATTCAGTGGAATTCACGATGGACGAGAAAGAGCTGATTCACAAGCAAGTAGCGAGTCAGGCAAAGCGTGCGAAGAAGCTGTCGTTTGCGACAATGCTTGCCGGCTTGTTGGCCCGCCGTCCGGGAGTAGTCGGCACGGGGATGATGTCGTCAGCACACACACAGACTGTCAGCACCTTCACTTCAGTGAAGAGGATCAAGGCAGTCAGGCGTTGCAACATGATAAAGGTGAACGAGCGCTTTACCAAGAACCGCATATGGGCAAGCGATGCCGACTATGACTTTGTACTCGACTTCATCATCAGCCATTGCCCTCAGGCCCGGATAACCTGATTTCTGCTTTTTCGATACAGCAAATTATTTTATACATTCACAAACCAAAAAACGTGCCACTTGAGCGGCACGTTTTTTATTTTCATGTGTTATCTGAATGATTATAGCATAACCCTTTGTGTAAACATGATATATCCCACTTTTCTCTTCATGCCCTGCTGTCCCGGGAAGTCGGTATCGAGGAAGTTGTGAAGCGGCATGGAGAACTGTAAAATATATTTAGAATGCCTGTCAGATGTAGAAAGGCTGAAATCCAGTCCGAATCCGCTTTTGAGCATTTTCTTGTCAGCACCGTTCAACGAACCTCCGGCTCCAGTTACGGCATCATAAAAGGCACCTGCTTCGAACTGATGTTTATCGCCACCGATAACCAATCCAAGCCGAGGCTGAATGTAGAATCCTCTAAGACTACCCTGGGTGAGCAAATTCGACCCTTTATAGTGGATTTCCTGGCTCTTGAAATAAGCCCCTGCATACACACCCACATACGACGGCTTATAGGAAGCGTCGATACCGATTGCATAATCGCCCAAATGCTTGAACGGGCTTCCGAAAGCATGATGATAAGGTCCATATATGTTATCCACGCCCTTGTCGAATCCATGCTTGCACATGCCTATAGGGAATACCAAATCAGGATCAGGAATCAATCGTTCAGCCCAAAGCGAGTCGGAGTCATCGCCGTTGAATATAAAATGTTTAACAGATGTCTCAACAGCACCGAAAATCATCGTTGTCCAATAATTTGTAGACCAAGCCCTGGTGTTGAAAGTCCAATTCGAATTATTTGTCTGGGCATTCATGTTTACTGTTGCCAAACATGAAAGGAGTAAAACTACAAAAATCTTTTTCATATAAAATTCATTAAAAATTATTATTGATTGCAAATATAATAATAAATAAAAACAAATTTTTAAAAAGGATTGTTAAGGTATGTTAAATAGATAAATCCAAGAAGATTTTATTTACATTAAAAATAAATTCGTAAAAAAATATTGTAATTGATAAAAAAACATTATATTTGCAATCAAAGATTTAAAAACAATGTTTACCTTTATTTACAAACCTAAAAAACGGTAGATATATGAAAAAACTCAAATCAATAGCGGTTTTGTCGGCGTTTGTGGTAACGATGGCATTGTCGTTCAGCAGTTGCGGCACCAACAAGGCAGCCATAGCTCAGCTGAATGAGCTTGACCAAAAGATTGCCGCCATAGAGGCAGAGACAGAAACCGTGAAGAAAGAATGTGAAAATTTGAAAGGAGTCATTTTTAATGACCAAAAGCAAATAGACCGGTTGAGAAGCAACAGGTAATCATTTGTTTTAATCAGAATTTTAAAGAAGAATCAACAATGAAAAAGATACGTAAAACCATATCCTTACTGCTTGGCGGAATAATAGTAGGCATGGGTTTCTTCAGCTGCGGTTCTCAGAAACAGGTACTAAAACAGATTAGTGAGAAAGAGAAGATCGTGGCAGAAAAAGAGGCAGAGCTTCAAAAGTCGATAGCAGAACGCGCCACGTTGATACAGGAGCATGAGAGGCTACAGCAAGTGATCAAACGCATGACCGAACAAACCCCATTGGTTTACGCCCCTCCAGTGCCTAACAGATAATGAAATCCATTCAGAACAGGTATAATCTTACTCTGAAGAGAAAGATAGCGCTTGAGTGTGCCCGTTACATCATGAAGGAGCCTCGCAAGGAGCACCCATTGCGTCAGTTGTTTTGGGAGAGCACCTTGCGTTGCAATGTGCACTGCCGTCATTGTGGAAGCGACTGCAAGCAGCTTGCCGGAGTGAAGGACATGCCGCGAGAGGACTTTTTCCGCGTTCTCGACTCTGTGAGCCGCAAGGTCGACCCCTCTGAGGTGTTTGTGATAGTCAGCGGTGGCGAGCCGTTGATGCGCGACGACATCGTGGAATGTGCCAAAGGCATCAACGAGCGAGGGTTCCGATGGGGAATGGTGACCAACGGCTTATATCTCACTCAAGATATTCTCGATGCCCTGCTTGCAAACGGCTTGAGATCGCTGTCGGTAAGTCTCGATGGAATGAAGGACGACCACAACTGGCTTCGTGGCCATAAGGACAGTTTCGACAAGACCGACAAAGCTCTCGACCTCCTCGTTGAAGCCGAGAAGCATCATAACTTCATCTTCGATGCAGTGAGCTGCATCCATCAGCGCAATTACGGCAGTCTGTCTGCCATCTGCGAATATATAATCGGAAAAGGGCTCCACCGATGGCGTCTTTACACCATCTTCCCGGTAGGCCGAGCAGCGAAAGAACCGTTGTTCCAACTCTCCAACGAGCAATTCCGTGGTCTGCTCGATTTCATCAAGGCCACCCGCAAGGAAGGGAAGATACATGCCGCTTTCGGTTGCGAAGGCTTTATGGGCAACTACGAGGGCGACATCCGCGACCATTTTTTCAACTGCTCGGCCGGCATCACGGTAGGCTCGGTGATGGCCGACGGAGCCATAGCAGCTTGTGCGAGCATACGAGCCGACTACAATCAGGGCAACATCTATGAAGACGACTTTATGGACGTGTGGGAAAACCGCTACCATCCTCACCGCGACCGCAGCTGGATGAAAACCGGCGACTGCAAGGACTGCAAACATTTCCGCTATTGTCAGGGAAATGCCATGCACCTGCGCGACCAGGACGGAAACCTGCTGATTTGCCACTTGAAACGCATAGCAGAGCCATAAGGCCCTTCTTTATACACTATTCACTGAACAAACTGCAGTTTCACCGACAAAACCATTACTCTATGAAGCCACTCCGCAAAATCGGCATTCTGATTGCATCAGCCATTCTCACGATTATGGGTCTGAGCAGTTGCAGGAGCACGTTCCACCCTTTGGAGTACGGCACTCCAGCACCACCGCAAAACGAAGTGAAGGACTATTAGGCATTTATGCAACGAAAGCCACTTTTTCACATAAAAAAGGGATAACTATGAAAAAGAGAAATACACTGACAACCGCTCTTGCCGCATCCGTGATTTCAGCACTCGGATTCGGCGGTTGCCGTACAGCCAAAAATGCCTCTGACAATTCCATAGAGCAAGGCTTACCGCCGAAATTGGACCGCGAGCAGATTATCGACGACATGCGAACCGTAAAACCGCTTTACGGAGTGCAGATTCCACGTCGTGAGCGAATGATAGACCTGCCCGAAGTCAAGAAGGAAATACCTGAAGTCAAGATCGACCCAGTAGAAAAAAGCGAATAACAATCGGCGATTAAAAGCGAATGATAATAGTCGATTAAAAGCGAATAACAATCGGCGATTATTTCTCGCAGTAGACGAACACCGAATATTTCTGTCGTCCCGGGTCGTTGGATTCAATGACCATTTCGCACCGATCCTCAGGCGAACTCATCTTCCATGTGTCGAGCTGGAACTTGACAGTGTAGATTTGTCCCGGCTTCAGACCAATCTGAATGTTGTCTACAATTATAGCCTCCGACACAGGGCGTATGCCGTTGATGAGCAGCATTTCTGTACCCTCGTTCTTTATCATCAACTTGCATTTGATCTTCTTACCCCTCTTGTATTTTCCTGCAGAGAGCATATCTGAAGGAATGCCAAGAATCGGACGGTTGGCAGGCAATACCGTCGGTGCTGAAGGTTCTGCCACCTGAGGGTCTTCAGCCAATTCCACATCAGGCTGTACCTGCTGCTCCACCTGCTCACTCACGACCTTGCATCTCATTCTGAGAAACATCGGGACTTCATCCTTCACAATCACGACTATAGCCCTGTCGAACCGTCCGAGCATCTCCGAATTGTAGACAACATTTATAGTCCCCACTCCACCGGCCTTTATTGTGCCTTCAGTCCACGTAGGGAACATGCATCCACATCCTGGATCGACATCTATGATTTCCACTGGATGTCCCGACACGTTCTTGAACTTGAAAGTGGCCTTTATGGGTTGATACCATGTGGTCAGACCAACGTCGAGCGTGTCGCTTGCAAATTGAAGCACCTGCGCCTGTGCGCATGGAGAACATGTCAGAGCCAATGCAACGGCTATTGATTTTATAGTTTTTCTAAACATTCCTTTTATTTTGTTATTTTAGTTTTGCAAATTAAGATTATGATGGTCAGAAAGAGCTGTATCCACACCCGTTGTCAGTCAACGCAGAACGAGAGTCCGTCGTATGCCAGTATTCTGTTTTTCGGCAGGGCAGGCGCCTCGAGCGCATGTGGCTTGATATGATGCGACATATGGATTAAATATGCTGTATCCACATTAAGCGAGTCGGCAAAATCGAGTGCTTCCTCAATCGTCTGGTGTGTTGGGTGCGGTTCGTGTCTGAGTCCGTTGACAATCATGTGTGTAACACCCTCAAGCAGTTGGCGCTGGTCGTTATCTATAGACTTCATGTCGGTGACATACGCCAATTGTCCTATACGGTATGCCATGATAGGCAGCTGTCCGTGCATGACCTTGAGCGGCAACACCTCCACACCGTTGACAGCCACAGGCACTCCCGGTTCTACAACCTCGAGGTCGATTCTCGGCACCCCCGGATATCGCCGTTCTTTAGGAGTAAAACAATATGGTATTCTCTGCTTGAGATGTTCCGCGCAGTAGTCATCGGCATAAACGGTCATATCTCCGAATGCTGAGAAAGGCCTCAGGTCGTCGAGTCCTCCCACATGGTCGTAATGCTCATGAGTGAGGAAAATGGCGTCGATTCTCCTGAATCCGAAATTAATCATCTGCTGTCGGAAGTCAGGTCCGCAGTCGATTAGTATGCGAGTCATTCCGTCGGGCGACAGTGGGTCGTGCACCTCTATGACCGAGGAGCATCTGAGTCGTTTGTCGTGCGGGTCGGTCGACGAACATGTAGGGCAGTTGCAGCCGAGCTGTGGCACACCCGTTGACGTTCCTGTTCCCAGGATCGTCACTTTCATGTCATATTTATTTTCGTTTGCCTTCAAGTTGGTTATTATTAGTGTTTTAACAAAACAGAAAAGCAGAACAAGGCGGTCCTGCCATTCGAGTGTGGCATTAGCCGTTTTCTGTTTCCACAGTCACAAGTTAAATAAAATTCACTTCGGGCGAGATTTCAATTCCGAACTTGAGCTCCACGGCTTTTCTGACAGCTTCGCTCAGCGCCACGATTTCGTCGGCTGTGGCACCGCCCAGGTTCACAAGCACCAGTGCCTGCTTGTCGTGAACGGCGGCCCTTCCCAATGCCTTACCTTTCCAACCCGACTGCTCAATGAGCCATCCGGCCGGTATTTTCACTCCGTGGTCCATGACATATGCCGGCATATCCGGATAAAGGGCTTTCAACTCTTCATATTTCGAATGGCTAACCACCGGGTTCATGAAGAAGCTGCCTGCATTTCCTGTCTGCTTCGGGTCGGGCAGTTTCTGGTTCCTGATGTCTATTATGGCATTTCTGATGTTTTGCGCTGTAGGTTCATGTCCGTCGAGCGCCTGCCTTATATTGCCATATTCCAGCTTAGGCTCGAACCGGAGCGCCAGTCTGAGCACCACAAAGAGAATGGCGTATCTGCCCTTCAACTCAGCCTTGAAGATGCTATGTCGATAAGCGTAATGACAGTCCTCGTTGCTGAATATCCTTATTTCGCCTGTCGTCAGGTCCATGGCATGAACCGAATCGACAACATCCTTCACCTCCACGCCGTATGCGCCGATGTTTTGCACAGCCGCCGCGCCCGTCTCGCCGGGAATGAGTGAGAGGTTCTCGATGCCATACCATCCGTTGTTCACGGCAGTTGCCACGAATTCGTCCCACACCTCTGCGGCACCCACTTTCACGAGCACATGACTGTCTGTGCGGTCCACTTCTCCAACGCCCTTAATCCGGCTGTGGAGCACCGTTCCGTGGAAATCCCCGGTGAAGAGCAGATTGCTACCTCCACCTATATGGAGCAGTGGAGTATCCTGCAAATCGGGCAACAAAGCCTTCAGCTCTTCCACAGAATCATATTCTATGAAGCAGTCGGCATTGGCTTGTATGCCGAACGTATTGTTTGCCAAAAGGTTATAATTATTTCGCTTTAGCATATCGATAGTTATTGCAATTCATCAATTAAAATTATCATCCGCAATTAGACTTGTCATCCGCTCTCAGAATATACAGTGGCATAAAAGTGCTTACGCCGGTAATCAGTATTCTATGGTGTGGAGCATCCATTTCCCTTTGTGTCTGCGGAATTCATATCTGGCGAATAGCGGTTGGGTCACGCATCTAACCACCATATTAATTTTTTTCTCATGTTGTATGTTCTGTCCGTAGTCCATGAGTGGCAACAGGTTTTCCGGCATAGGCATCTGGCTATGGAATTCGCTCCATTCCGACCGCTTGAGTGTAGAAATGCCGCCTTCATACATTTCCCCGGCACTTGTGGCAATGAGGTTCAGCGGCTCCTCAATGGAATTTACCTGGAATACGGAGTCGGCAATGAATTTGGCGTAGAACTCCGCGAAATCCCTGTATTTCTCTTCAATTTCAGAGGTTTTTATCCTCCGTGTGAGTTTCCAATCGCCGTCGTATTCAAACAGATAGTTGTCGCACGACATGTTGCTCAGATCCACCCATTCCAGTTTCACCTGTTTCAGGCTGTCGGACTTGAGAAGTCGCATATCTTCATCTTCAGTATAGACAAACGTGAGCAGTTCCTGGCTCTTTATCTTGTCGGAATCCTTCCATTGCCCTTTCGCAAGCTTTGTCTCCTTCCCGTTTTCCTCCACCGTCAACGGATATTCCACCCGCTTGTCGAAAAATTCCTCATCAGTGACGAAGGTATAGAAGAAATCATCGAAATTGGCATCCACCGTTTCCGGCACCTGAGTGTTGTCGAACAGCAGCAACTCCTCGATGGAATCAGTAGTCACGAGGCTGTCTGCTTCGATTTCATCATCAGCGGCTTTCTTATTCTGCGTGCATCCCGCCAAGAACACAGACAACGCAACAAAAAACACAGCGGCTGCGCAACATGCTGACAGCCTGCCGGCAAAAAGGTTTCTCTTAATTGACAAACTCATTATTATCAAAACTTAAGAACTATAAAAGGTTAAATCACTTCTGCATATGCATACTATTGCTAATAATATGCAAAATTACCACATTTTTATGGAAAATCAAATAAAAAGGGCTAATGAAACAATAATAAATGTATTTTTAACGAAGAATGCATAAACTAAGGATTTTTTTTGTAACTTTGCATTGGATAAAGAAGTTGACGAGTTGACAAGGAAACGAGTTGACGAGTTGGTTGTATTTAGTTGACGAGCTGTTTGATAGTTATGGAGCCGGATCATAAAAGAAATAAAAGCAAAAAGTAAAAATCGAAATAATTATGTTAGAAAAGATTGAGTCGTTATTAAAAGAGATAGAATCATTGAAAGCCGAGACGCTTGACGATGTAGAGAAACTGCGCATAAAATATCTGAGCAAGAAGGGTCTGATAAACGACCTTATGGCAGATTTCCGCAATGTACCAGCCGAAACGAAGAAGACCGTAGGAATAAAGGTTAACGAATTGAAGACGAAGGCCTTCGACAAGATTAACTCAATCCGCGCGAGCCTTTCCACAGTAGACACCGTGGATACAGACATGGACATCACTCGTAGCGGCTACCCTATCCCTCTCGGCACACGTCATCCACTGACGATTGTGAAGAACGAGATCATCGATATTTTCTCCCGTTTGGGCTTCTCCCTGGCAGAAGGTCCGGAAGTGGAAGACGACTGGCATGTGTTCAGCGCCATGAACTTCGCCGACGACCATCCTGCACGCGACATGCAGGACACTTTCTTCATTGAGAGTCATCCCGACATCATCCTCCGCACCCACACTTCGTCGGTACAGAGCCGTGTGATGGAGCACCAGCAGCCTCCAATCAGAGTGATATGCCCGGGCCGCGTTTACCGCAACGAAGCGATTTCGGCACGTGCCCACTGCTTCTTCCATCAGGTTGAGGGTCTGTATGTCGACGAGCATGTGTCGTTCACCGACCTCAAGCAGGTGCTCCTCCTGTTCGCTCAGGAGATGTTCGGCAAGGATACCAAGATCCGTCTCCGTCCTTCCTACTTCCCGTTCACTGAGCCATCTGCCGAAATGGACATATCCTGCAACATATGCGGTGGTAAGGGCTGCGGCTTCTGCAAGCATACCGGATGGGTTGAGATTTTGGGTTGTGGCATGGTTCATCCTCGCGTACTGGAACTCAACGGCATCGACAGCACGAAATATAAGGGCTATGCATTCGGTATGGGTATCGAGCGCATCACGAACCTGAAATACCAGGTGAAAGACTTGCGAATGTTCTCTGAAAACGACGTACGCTTCCTCAGAGAATTCGAAGCCGCCAACTAACCTCTCGTTTTCGGCTGATGCATCCATTCAGCCTATCCTCAGATGCCATGAACCCACATCGTTGACATTCAAGAGATAAAAGAATCCATTCAAGGAAACCAAAACAAGTCAAACGTATGAAAATATCAGTAATCGGTGCCGGCAATATGGGTGGAGCCCTGATTAAGGGGTGGTCAAAAGCCGTTCTCAGCGGCAATCACAACAATGTGATCCACAGTCTGTCGGACATCCATGTGGGCGACCGTAATGAGAACACGCTTCACGACCTGTCGACCGACTATCCAGGCATCAACACATTCACCGACAATGCTATGGCGGTCCGTGGCACCGACATAGTGGTGATTGCCGTTAAGCCTTGGCTTGTGGAGACTGTGGTCAACGAAATCAAGGCATCGCTCGACCTCAACCGTCAGATCATCATCTCCGATGCCGCGGGAGTGACCACAAGCCACCTGACCAGCCTGCTCAGCAGCAGCGCCTACAGTGTTGACCGACAGCTTTTCTACGTGATTCCCAACATCGGTGCCGAGTATGGCAAGAGCATGACATTCATATCTCCTGGCGCCGGCTCTTCGTCGGACTCCACAGAGAAGGTGAAACAGCTCTACGAACTTGTGGGCGATGTGAACATATGCTCCGAGGACATGGTTGGACCGGGCATGATGATGGCGAGTTGCGGCATAGCATATGTGATGCGCTATATCCGCGCCCAGATGGAAGCGGGAGTCGAGATGGGCTTCTATCCACAAGACGCCCAGCAGATAGCTATGCAGACAATGGAAGGCGCAGTTGCACTTCTCCGCGGTTCTGGACTTCATCCGGAGGCCGCCATCGACAAGGTGACCACTCCAAACGGTGTGTCTATAAAGGGCTTGAACGAGATGGATCATGCCGGATTCACTTCTGCCGTGATACGCGGACTGAAAGCGGGGCTTGGATAAATACTTTATTAGTTGACGAGTAGACGAGTAAACAAGTTGACGAGTTGTTTGTAGTTGTTTAGGCTATATTATATAAGTAAAAATGAGGTTTCTGATGGAGCCTCATTTTTTATGATATTATTCGTGTCCGTTAAAATGAGGTGTGTTTATAGAATAAAGACTAGTAAAAATGCCGATGCAGAACATCGGCAAAAACAATGGTTTTTACAGTTATTGAGGATTAAAGATAATGTTGATCAATGGATAAGGCAATACCATTTGAATTGAAGTTGTACACGCTTAAGGCTTGCGGATGGTTTATTGGCAGACGGCAATAATATATATAACAAATTATATTTATTAAAAAAAGTTTTCTAAATTGGATTATTTAAAAAAAAAATTATATCTTTGCGATGTCATATTGCCTAATAGGCATTAGACAGACATATTGAAGAAAGCGCATTCGCTTATTCTGACTATGTGAACTTGCCAACTCACATCTGACCGAAAGGTTCAGTGTAACATCAGAATAAAGTGGAAGACGCTCTTCTTGGTGTTGTATTCGTTTTTCAGCGACATACACCCAAGTGGAGTTGTTCAACCTCTTATCTGTGTTACACGGGATGGCAAGCCCCACATAGCAGTTAAGAATGTTGACGGCTCCGCTTTTTTTATGCATGAAAGACGCCATATTTCTTTTGGGAATTTACAATAATTAACTGCACATAAATAACAAACCTAATACTAATAAATAAAACAAAACGCTTATGAAGAAAATCCTACTACTCTTAATGATGGCCGTAGTGTCAACATTGAGTGTATGTGCACAGGAGGTTAATCCCTCCGATGGCACAAGTCTCATTGTATGGCATAAGGACGGCACACAGATTATCCTCAATCTGTCAGAAAAACCGAAAATCTCCTATGTTGGTGAGACGGTGAAGATAGAATCGACGGAACTGATTGAGTTTGAATTTGCGGCAATAAAGAAGATGAGTTATGGCCCAGATCCTCTTACGTCCATTAACGAACAAAAGTCTTCTAACGAGAAACCGTTCCGATTTGAAGACACAGGCATGACCTTTTTGCCATCAGACAAAGACCTACATGTAAAGGCAATAATGCTAAATGGAGTTGTGTTAAAGGAATTTGTAGTTAAAAAAGGAGAAATAACTACCATGACCTTTGATTCTTTACCTGCGAGCATATGTCTAATCAATGTCAATGGTGTAACCTATAAAATCAAGATAAAATGAAAAAGTACCTGTTATCATTGCTGTTCCTCCTTTGTTTTCAGTTGGTATCAATAAGCCTTTATGCTCAGGAAGAATCAGAAAAGAAACTTCGTGTTTTCTTGAACACCGGTGATATAGTGGATTTCAAAGCGTCAGAGGTTGACAGCATTACCTCCACCACTCAGTCGCAGTCGATATGGAGCGGAGGCGTTTCCCAAAGTTTCTCCACAGATGAGATAGACAGTATTTTGTATGTTTCCCCCTTCCTGAAAGTATCTGTTAACGACATGAATTTCGGCAAGGTAGCTGTAGGCAAAACAAAGAAAATCTCAATAACCATCACTAACACGAGCAAATACGACGAGACTTATTTTCTCTATGCAGATGGAGTGTTCGAAGCCCAAAATTCCGGTCATTATTTCACTATCAACGCAGGAGAATCAGTTGACAGGGAGGTTGCATTCAAACCCTCTGAAAAAGAATTCTATAGCAGCAAACTACTGCTTTATTCATCAGCTGTGAATGACTGTGAGCTTAGTCTCCCGTTAGTTGGCCGTGGAGTCGAATCGGAGAGTGAAGAAGAAGCCTATGTCCTCCCACCGGAAGACATAGCCATGGACATCACCATTCCTGACAACCAATCGCTTGAAGGCCTGGAGAATTTCAAAATTGTCAACAGCTATGGAGAGTTTCCTATTCAGATTCCTTCCGAAGTCAAAGGAATCAGACGGGTTGACAGTGAAGAGTTTGTCTTCGGCAGTCCATTCCAAAAATCTCCAAACGGATTGCAGTTACACACCATGGTCGATTTATGGAACAATCCATGGCTTTTCAGCATATCCCTTCCCGATGAAGACAGGCCGGAAATGTCGATAGAGGAAACCGCCATTTCCATTCTTATGTTCGACCCATTGCTCATCACCAGTAATGAAGCCACTTATCGCAACACAGTTCAAATCATCAAAGACCTCGGGGATGTTTATGATGATTATGTAGCCGAGGTGGGTAGAATATGGGCAGAAGGATGGAGAGAAAAGAAATGTCCTGATTACTCAAAGGTGAACATAAGCCCTGTTATCTGTGCTTTATATAATAGAGTAAAAGACAACAGCGGTCTTACCCTTGACGGTCTATCTTTAAAGAATGTGGTACGTGAGCCCGATTCAATCAGATATCGTGTTCAGAATGACCGTCGCCGCATCGTTCATATCTACCCAAGACGTGCCAAGAAGGCAGAAGGAAGTGATGTGGCATATGAAAAGATTGAAGACGTAACCAGTTCTTTAGAAGAATTATGTGAATTTCTCTTATCCGGCAGTGATGAAGCAAAGGAATTGGTGAAAGATGATGAATACAAAGCATTTATAGAAGATTTGAAAGAATGGATTGGCGAAGCAGAGTCTATGTTTGTAAACTTAGGACTTGGAGATGCAAACACACATATTCAAATCCCCATAATTTTGGAATCCAAGAATGCCAACTATTGGAAACTTGTCAAAGAGACTGGTTGGGATTCATGGGTACATGATTATGACCTGTCAAGGTCCATCTATGAGGTAACTACTGATGAGATAGCCACTGACATCGGCGATTGCGACCAGATTCACGTGGACATATACGGAATGGGTTCCCTCAACAAAGAATGGAGCAAGTGTAGCGGTCAAGAGAAGTTCAGAATCATCTTCGCTTGTCTACACAGCGGCTACAAAGACTTTATCAAACCACTGATGGACTTGGGCGCGGGCATCTCGGACGCAGTCAATGCCACAGGTTCCGACAACTACAAATATGATTTCCGTTATGGCGACCAAAAAACACCGGAGATGGCTCTGCTTATAAAACTAAGTCAAGACTTTGCAAAAGATCCTGAAAATGTAAAACAGTTGCATGAGCATCTAAATAATTTTGACATTTGGTCTGCAGTTAAATTAATCACTTCTGTTTGTGTAGATAATATACTGAAATGCCCATCAGAGGACCCGGACGATGACAAACGCACATACACCAACTTGATATATAATATATACAAGAAGTGGTCAAAGAATCCCGCCACTTCCAAGTTGTTCAGGAAAAACTTCAAGTCAGTTGCTAACAATCTCACATATCTGAAGAATGCCAATTTCGCGGCAAAAGTAATCAAGGTGGCTGAGGGAACTCTCGATGTTTCAAGTACTATAAAGGCATTTGTACTTTCCAAGATGGAGAATACATTCATCATTAACAAATCGACAGATGCCTATATCACCGTAAAAGAACCTACAGAATTGCTGAAGGTGTCGAGTAATAAAGTACATTTTGCATGGGAGACCTACAAAGCCGACTATTTCGACCACTACCTATATGACATCGACCTCTATGTAATTACACCAGAGAAGGCAATTGAATTTACCGCCATGAAGGACTTTGACGGCACCGAATGTGATTTAAACCTGTCGAGCATCTTGTCGAGCAAAGGCGCCAGCAACGCCATATCGGTAGAGTTCCGTATCAGCGGACATGCAGACAACAATCCAAACATCGTATATTGCCGTACAGAATACATGCCACTATTAAAGCTGATATCTCCAGACGATTTCGTGTTTGTTGACCTTGGTTTACCATCAGGCACACTATGGGCAAATCGTAACCTTGGTGCTCCATCGAGCGGCGACTATGGCAACTATTTTGCTTGGGGTGAGACAACAGGGTATAATGAGGGCAAGACCAGTTTCACCTGGAAAAACTACAAATACTGTAAGGGAACATCTAATACACTGACGAAGTATTGCACCAAGAGCATCTATGGCAACTCCGGTTTCCAAGATGGTGTAGTTAAGTTACAAGGTTTAGACGACCCAGCAAGCAGTAAATACGGTTATTACTACGCCATCCCGACAAAAGAGGAGTGGGAAGAACTGATGCTCTATTGCCGTTGGTCACGTTTAGGCAACAATGCATTTATTAGAGGTGTAAACGGCGTTAGCGACGATGTTATCATGTTACCTGCAGCAGGTTATCGCAGCGGTTTGAACCTCTATGATGCCGGGTCGGAAGGATATTACTGGTCATCCACACTTGACGAAAGCAGTCCAGAGGATGCATGGATGTTACATTTCACCACCAGCAATTCTAGGCCTAATGAATATGATTATTACCGTTGCCAAGGCAGAAGTGTTAGAATGGTGTTGCGTCCTAGAACAGCCGATTCTTCCAATCCTGCCAAAGACAGGGATAATTCAGTTTCTTCAGAATCTCAAATCCCCATGGATGGAATAATCAGAGGGGAAGGATTAACGGTGAGGATGGAAAGTATTTCTTTAGATAACAAATAATGGTTTGTAAAAGCGTGTGAATTTGTGTTATTTTATAACGATTAGGCCAGCCCTGCTGTAGCAGTATTCCTAGAGCACCGTTGCGGGCTGGCATAAAAACCAGCCCCTACAGAGGATGGGTATCTTTACAATACATAAATGTTGAATCATAACCATATAATAAAACACGAAACCATAAATAATCATTTAGAATAACAATAATAACAACAATAAAAACAATAATTATGAAAAGAAACATTTTAATTGCGGTTGCATTTATGGCAACCATGACATTAGCAGCACAGAATATTGCTGTGGTCAGTCCAAGTAACGCTACAAAGACTTATCTGACTCTTGACACGGCCATTAAAGGTGCGGAAGACGGAAGCATCATCTATCTGCCTGGCGGAGGATGGGTAATCAACGACACCACTAAGATCGACAAGAGACTCACCATTATGGGTGTGAGCCATCGTGGAGATACCGATAATACTGACGGTGCAACCATTATCGGGGGAGGCCTTAGTTTTGTAAAAGGGTCATCTGGAAGTGCTGTGATGGGATGCTATATATCAGGCGATGTGAATATTGGAACGGCAGATGATGCTGTGAATAATATATTGATTAGATATTGCAATGCTAATAGTGTACAAGTAAAAAATAGTGGTTGTCAAGGTGTTACTGTTAATCAGAATTATATAAGGAGTGGGTCTTCTTTTGGTGGTTCTAATCCAACAATTACTAATAATATTACATGTCAATTAAGTACTATAAATGGTGGAATAATTAGTAATAATTATATTAAATATTATGGTACATCTTACTGGTTCTATTTTATTTCTAATTCAATTATTACCAATAATATATTTTTATCTAATTTTACTAATACATATTCTTCATCAAACAATGAAATTAATGGTAATATGAAATTATCAGGTCTTGACGATGAAACCAATATAAACCTTGGTGCAGATGTTGATTGGAACGATGTGTTCGTGAAATATAATAATGGTGCTATTTCCACTGTTTCAGATTTTCATTTTTCAGATAAATATAAACAGTATGAAAATAAGGTAGGTATATACGCAGGTTCCAGTTTTAATGACAAGCAGTTAGCTCCAATTCCACGTATAGTATCGAAGACTGTGGATGAACAGACTGACGGTTCCGGCAGACTCTTGATAAATATAACTGTGAAGGCACAATAAAAGACATAAAAAAACTACTGTCGTATGAACAGAATACAACAATATATAAGAGGAATCTGCATGGTGTTGGTGTTAATGTGTGCAGGTAGTGCCGGAGCGCAGATGCAACTGCAATACTGGTTTGACACTAACCGTACCATAAGGAGCGCCAACATACCTTCCAGTGGTATGCTAAATGGGACTATCGACGTGCAGTTCCTGCCTCAGGGCTTCCACACGATATATATGCGTGTGAAGTCGACTAGCATGGAATACCCCTATAGTCCCATCTCGTCGGCGAAATTTTTCAAGTTTGCAGCCAGCGGCGAAACCGGACTGCAATATTGGTTTGATGACGACATCACAAACATCGGCACCGTTCCCATCAACGTGGATTCGGGTGCGGAGCAAGTGATAAACCTCGACGTGACAAGCGGTATCAACCTGCCAATAGGTCTTCATAAGATCAGCATGCGTGTTGCAGACGGCGGACATTACAGCCCAATATATACCGCCTATTTCATGAGGACGCTTGACGGAGTGAAAGGCTATATCACCTACTGGCTTGACGACGACTATGAGCACAGGCGTAAAGTGCCAGCCGTATTGGCTACCGAGAAAGGGGCACGTTTCTATTCCCACATCGATTTGTCGAAGGTGTCGATGGGTGCTCACAGACTGAGATACAGGGTTTCCACCAGTGATGTAGATGACGGACCGATTTATGAAGACGCCATATTGGTGACAAAGAAATATAACAGCAATATGGACGTGAAAATCGTGAACGAAAGCAGTTGGCTTGACGACGTGAACAAAATCAGTTATGCGGTACGTTATCCTAACGAGGTGTTGACCCAGAAATATGTGCTCACCCCTTCGGAATATTCCGACGGGCAGCATGTGTTCCATGTGATGTACCAGAACTCGGCGGAGGTGTGGAGCGAGCAGAACCTCACCTACTTCTACAAGGATCCGGCAACGGGCAAGCTGCGTGCCGGTATGATGCCGGACGAGGTTACGGGCATTGACGATGTGGATGCAACGGAGCAGAGCAGTTGCATCTATAGAGACGGCACGATATACGTGGATTGTCAGTCGCCTAAATTAGGAGAGTCCGGTATGATTTATCTTTGTGATTTGTCAGGACGTATTATTGCCCAGCAGTCGGTAAGCAATTCCGGCGGCATCCATGCGGAGATAAGCGTGGACGGCGTTGTCAGCCAGATGCTGATTGTTCAACTCGTTTGCGGAGACGTGAATTTCAAGAAGAAGATGATGGTGAGATAAAGGAAATGAATAACGGTTTAATTAGAAATGTCATATAAATTATAAATGAGGCTCCACAGTGTGAAGCCTCATTTTTTTGATTTATATCACTAATTATTTTGCAGGGGTAAGTTCTATATTAAGACCTAAAGCAGTTAAAATACGATAAAATGTGGAAACTTTTGGCTCTGTTCTTCCATTTTCCACTCTTGAAATATACGATTTGTTTGTGCCAATACGTTCGGCCAACTCTGCTTGTGTGATATTTGCCTTCTTTCGTGCATCCTCTATAATTTGACCAGTGAAAAACGCGTTAGCCTTCTCTTCCGCTGCGCGTCGTTCTGGAGTGCCCACTTTCCCAAAAAAGGCATCAAGTTGAGCATCAACGTCAAACAATTCATTTTCCTTTGTTTTCTTCATATTCCGCTTTTAATTTTAGTGCTTTTTTAATTTCATTTTGTGGTGACTTTTGAGTTTTCTTCTGAAACCCATTAAATAGTATTACAATATTACCTTTATCGAAACAAAAGAATATTCGATATATATTCCCTCTCCATTCAATACGCTACTCATAAAGACCATCTCTTATGTACTTTACAAATTTCGATGGAAGTCGTTCTTGTGTCTGAAGCTGTAGCATTCCATATAAGATTTTTTCCTGTGTAGCACGCTCAAGTGAATCGAAGAAATCCTTATAATATGATCCGTATGCTTTAATACTGCGTCTCATCGTTGCAAAATTATAAAAAGTTTAACAACTGAGCAACTTTTGGTAAAAATAATTACATAATAAAATATTTAATGGCAATAATTATTGCATTATTTGTTTTGTTCTTCTCTCAGCTTTTGCTAAATTGGGCTGCGCCGAATTTTTTGGCGCTTCGGAATAAAAAACAAACGAGTTTGTTTTGTTCTTCTCTCAGCTTTTGCTAAATTTGCATAAAGAAGCAAAACATCTATAAAACAATACAACAATGAACAATTCCATTATCAGTTTTCCGATGCCGGCGAATGAGCCGGTGAAATCCTATCTTGCCGGTTCCCCGGAGCGTGTAGCACTCGAAAAGGAACTTGAGCGTCAGTCAAACATAGTAGTCGACATCCCGATTATCATCGGCGGCAAGGAAATCCGTACAGGCGATGTGGGACAGGTGACTTGTCCTCACGACCACAAACATGTGCTTGCCACCTATCATAAGGTGAGCGAGAAAGAAGTGGAGATGGCAGTTGAAGCCTCAATGAAGGCATGGAAGGAATGGAGCCGCACTCCATGGACCACACGTGCCGCCATAGTGATGAAGATGGCTGAGCTGCTCGCCACGAAGTACCGCCCTATAATGAATGCCGCCTGCATGCTCGGGCAGAGCAAGAACATCTATCAGGCAGAGATTGACTCCGCTTGCGAGACCATCGACTTCTTCCGCTACAACGTGCATTATGCATCGAAGATCTACAGCATGCAGCCCAAAGACGGCGTCGGTCAGTTGAACCACACCGAATACCGTCCGCTCGAAGGTTTCGTGCTCGCCGTCACCCCGTTCAACTTCACGAGTATCGCCTCCAACCTGTGCATGACTCCGGTTCTGATGGGCAACGTGGCAGTATGGAAGCCATCCACCACCTCACTGCTGTCGAACTACTACCTGATGCAGCTGTATAAGGAAGCCGGCCTTCCAGACGGCGTAGTGAACTTCCTGCCGGGCAGCGGGGCACTGATTGGCAAGGTGGCAACACAGTCGAAATATTTCGCCGGCATCCACTTCACCGGCAGCACAGCCACATTCAAGAGTCTGTGGCAGCAGGCATGCTCTAATCTGGACCGTTATGTGAGCTATCCGCGCCTGGTGGGCGAGACCGGTGGCAAGGACTTCATCTTCGTACATCCGTCTGCCGACGCAAAGGCCGTAGCTACAGCAGCGTTCTGCGGTGCATTCGAGTTCCAGGGTCAGAAGTGTTCGGCAGCAAGCCGTATGTACATCCCGAAGGGTATGTGGCCAAGTGTGCTTGAAGACATCAAGAAAATGGCTTCTGAAGTGAAGATGGGCGATGTGAAGGATCCTTCAAACTTCATCAACGCCGTGATCGACGAGGCATCGTTCGACAAGTGCAAATCGTATATAGACTATGCCCAGGAAGCTTCCGACGCAAAGGTGGTGCTCGGCGGCAAGTGCGACAAGTCGAAGGGATGGTTCGTGGAGCCAACTGTGATTGAAACGAGCAACCCACACTTCAAGTCGATGGAGGAAGAAATCTTCGGACCTATCATCACCGTATATCCTTACGATGAGGACAAGGTGGAAGAGACAGTTCGTCTGTGCGACGAAACATCACCATACGGTCTTACTGGAGCCGTGTTCGGACGCGACCGCATGGCTGTGGAGAAACTCACAGAAGCACTTACCTACACTGCCGGCAACTTCTACATCAACGACAAGCCGACCGGAGCCGTTGTGGGTATGCAGCCGTTCGGAGGAGCAAGAGCCAGCGGTACGAACGACAAGGCCGGAGGCGAGTTCAACCTCATAAGATGGATTATTCCTCGCGTGATCAAGGAGACGCTCGTTTCGCCTACCGACTACCGCTACACATATATGAAATAATCGAGCTATTCATCAGCCGTTGTATAAACACAAAGAGAGTATGCGCCATTGATGGCTGCATACTCTCTTTGTGTATCTCTTCAAGTTGCGGAGGTTAAGTCAATGCAATCATTAAGGGCTGATTTTGAATAATGCTTTTGCCCTTTCAGGGCGTGCTTCACGCAAAACAATCCCCCAGGGCGATGCCCTGGGTTATGGGCCATTGGCCTTTCAGGCCGTTTTAAACAAGATTGTTTCATAACTAACGAAAATTAAATTGTGTTTTTTAATGAACACACAAATTACAACGATAATCATTGCAACAATTTTGAAACATTTCAAAAGTGTGCAATGACAAATGCACAAGAATCACGAGAAGTGTGCAATGTTTTTCGCAGATTCTTGCACAAAGCGGTCATATTTGAGTAAATTACTAATAATTAACACTTTTTTTGTTTTATGTTTTATCCTTTTTAAGTAAATTTGAATCGTAAAAAAAGGCACATTGCATAAAGTGTGCATAACCGATGCACAAAACTTTAGAAGAGTGTGCAATCTGTTTTTACATAACAAGCGAATTATTAAGACTATAGAGCCATAAAAAGGATAAAAAGAACAAACAACCATATGTTAGAAAAATTTCTGAAGCAGACGAAATTCACCTCTATGGAGGATTTCCGCGAGCATTTGGAATTCACAATTCCCGAGAACTTCAATTTCGCACTCGACGTAGTAGACGTATGGGCTGCGGAGCGTCCCGACAAACTGGCGATGCTCTGGACCAACGACCATGGGGAAGAACTTCGTTTCACCTTCAAGGACCTGAAAGAAGAATCCGACCGCACCGCTTCCTATTTTCAGTCGTTGGGAATCGGCAAGGGCGACAGCGTGATGCTCATTCTGAAGCGTCGCCATCAGTTCTGGACCGTGATGCTGGCGTTGAACAAGATTGGGGCTGTGGCCATTCCCGCCACATTCCTTCTGACAGCTAAGGACATCATCTACCGTTGCGAAAGCGCCACAATCAAGGCCATCGTATGCTGTGGCGACGAAGAGATTATCGAACATATAGATGCCGCACACCCCTATTGTCCGTCGCTCATTCATAAAATCAGCATCGGGCCGTATGTGCCTTCCGGATGGGCCGACCTGAATGAGGGTGTTGCCACAGCTGCACCGTTTGTAAACAGATATACCGACCGCAACATCAACGACAAGATGCTGATGTATTTCACGAGCGGCACAAGCGGTGAACCGAAAATGGTACTACACGACAACTCCTATGCCATTGGACACATCACCACAGCCGCATATTGGCATAACCTTCATGAAGGGAGCCTGCATCTCACTATAGCCGACACGGGATGGGCAAAGGCTGCATGGGGCAAACTCTACGGACAGTGGTTTGTTGGAGCAACACTCTTCGTGTATGATCACGAGAAGTTCACTCCGTCGGACATTCTCCACAAAATTGAGCAGTATAAGGTGACCAGCCTTTGTGCACCTCCTACAATCTACCGCTTCATGATACGCGAGGACCTGAGCCGATTCGACTTGTCAAGCCTGGAATACTGCACCACAGCTGGAGAGGCACTCAACGGAGCCGTATACGAGAAATTCCTTGCAGGCACAGGCATCCACCTTATGGAAGGATTTGGCCAAACCGAGACAACACTCACCCTTGCAACCTTCCCATGGATGAAGCCGAAGCCAGGGTCGATGGGCAAACCAAACCCACAATACGAGGTGGCGCTGCTGAAGAACGACGGATCGCTCGAACCAGTGACCGAACCGGGCAAGATTGGTCAGATTGCCGTGAAAGTCGACGGAAAGCGGCCGCTCGGACTCTTCTGCGAATACTATCTCAACAAGGAGTTGACGAATTCGGTATGGCACGACGGCTATTACTTCACAGGCGACCTAGCCTATTTCGACGAAGACGGCTACTTTTGGTTTGTTGGACGTGCCGACGATGTGATCAAGAGCAGCGGCTACAGAATCGGCCCGTTTGAGGTGGAGAGCGCACTTATGACCCACCCCTCAGTGGTTGAGTGCGCCATCACAGGTGTGCCCGACCCAATCCGTGGAGAGGTGGTGAAAGCCACTATAGTGCTGGGCGTGGAATGGAAGGAGCGTGCTGGTGAAGAACTTATTAAGGAACTTCAGGACCATGTGAAGCATGAAACTGCACCTTATAAATATCCACGTGTGATAGAATTCGTCGACACGCTTCCAAAAACCATTAGCGGAAAAATCCGTAGGGTTGAAATACGCAAGCGAGATCACGAAAAGGAATAAATTTATATACTTTTGCTTTGCAGAATGGAATAAAATCCATATCTTCGCAAACGAAATAAAAAAACAATTATTCACCATAAAAACAAAAGACGACTTATGGCAAAGTATGTATGTGACGTATGTGGCTGGGAGTATGATCCTGAAGTAGGCGTACCAGAAGCTGGTATCGAACCTGGAACAGCATTTGAGGACCTTCCTGATGATTTTGAATGCCCTCTGTGCGGTGTAGGCAAGGATGAATTCAGCCCTGCTGAATAAATCTCGGCAACACATTTTCACTTAGAGAGTTATGGAACACGGCATCAAAGAGCCGTGTTCCATTTTTTTTGATATCAACAATATTTTTCCTCAAAAGTTTGTTGTTTTTCATAAAAAGGTGTAAATTTGCGATTAGGAAATCAAATTACTAACAAATAAACGAACATGAAACCAACATTATTTCTATTAGCAGCAGGCATGGGCAGCCGCTACGGCGGTTTGAAGCAGTTGGACGGTCTGGGACCAAACGGTGAAACCATTATGGACTATTCCATCTACGATGCCATTCAAGCAGGATTCGGCAAAATCGTATGGGTTATACGCAAGGATTTCGAAGAACAGTTCCGCACACAGATACTATCCAAATACGAAGACAAGATTCCATGCGAGCTGTGTTTCCAGAGCATCGACGCACTGCCTGAAGGATTTAAATGTCCGGAAGGCCGTCAGAAGCCATGGGGCACCAACCACGCTGTGCTGATGGGCAAGGACGTGATTAAGGAGCCGTTCTGCGTGATCAACTGCGACGACTTCTACGGTCGCGACGCATTCGCCACCATCGGCAAATTCCTCAGCGGACTGAAGGAAGGCACCAAGAACACATATGCCATGGTTGGATTCCGCTGCTGCAACACATTGAGCGAAAACGGAAGCGTGGCACGCGGAGTATGCATGTATGACGACAACCATCACCTCACAGATGTGGTAGAGCGCACCGAAATCATGAGAGTGCCAGCCGACGGACCTATTTGCTACAAAGACGAGCAAGGCGAATGGGTGCCAGTGGAAGACAATGTGCCGGTAAGTATGAACATGTGGGGATTCACTCCTGACTATTTCGACTATTCAGAAGAATACTTCAAGGAATTCCTTTCCGACCCTAAGAACATGGAAAACCTGAAGGCGGAATTCTTCATTCCTCTCATGGTAAACAAGTTGATCAATGACGGCACTGCAACCGTGGAAGTGCTCGACACCACATCGAAGTGGTTTGGTGTGACCTATGCTGCCGACCGCGAAGCAACTGTAGAGCGCATTGCACAACTCGTGAAAGACGGTGTATATCCGGAGAAACTCTGGTAAAAGAACAAAACTGAACGAACCGGTCTACATTTACGGCATTTCTGCCAGCGGGCCATAGTACTTCAGATTTTGTTTCCTGATAGAGGAAACAGTGTAGCGGATGCATTCCAGACTATGGAATGCATCCTTTTTTCTTGATTATAATTTATGTGCTGTATGCAACATGAACGAATTCACCTTGATAATTCTTCGATGCTGTATTCATTTCATAAACTTATCCAAAACACAATAATAAATTCATTTTCCACCACATATCTCCGACAGGAAATATTAAATGGAATATAAGACAACATTTATAAGAATGAGAATAAAGGTTTTATTATATTGATGTGGAATTTCCAAATTTGTTAATAAAGTCTACAAGATTTTCACCATCAGACAATCCCAAACGTTTACGTAATCGATATCGAGTGCTCTCAATCGCGTCCAGTAAAAGAGCTTAAAGCATTCAAACGCGTTTCACTTAAACCAAAGGAAAGTGAGCATGTCTGTTTTGTCATTAAAAGTAGTGACTTGCAATATTATGACGGTGAGGGAAATATATGCATAGACCCGGGTGTCTTTGACATTATGATAGGTCCCAACTGTAGAGATTTACAAACTACAACTCTAAATCTTAAATAGCTTTATCTATATAACATGTTAATGAATAAACTCACCATTATTACAATAAAGAAGTTGAAATCCACTCTATAATGGATTTCAACTTATGATTATTTCAGAAAGAGCTAAATCAGTGTCATTCCGAGAGCCGCACATTTTTTGCGCATGTCGTCGGGCCAGATGCTGGCCTGTATTTCTCCTATATGCGCTTTGTGGAGAAGGACCATGCAGAGTCGGCTCTGCCCGATACCACCACCAATGGACTCCGGCAGTTTTCCGTTGATGAGTTGCTTATGGAAGAAAAGGTTTTTACGGTCTTCCTTGCCTGAGATTTCCAATTGTCGTAGCAACGCCTCTTTGTCCACCCTTATTCCCATCGACGACAGTTCGATGCTTCGGCCGAGCACGGGATACCATATCAGAATGTCGCCGTTCAGGCCCTTATATCCGTCACTGTTAGGAGTGGTCCAGTCGTCGTAGTCGGGCGCACGGCCGTCGTGAGGCTCACCGTCGGAGAGTTTTCCGCCGATTCCCATGATGAACACGGCCCCATAGGCCTTGCAAACAGCATCCTCACGCTCCTTCGCAGTCATGCCGGGATACATCTTCAGCAGTTCCTCACTGTGGAAGAAATGGATTTCCTCCGGCAGAAACGGTTCTATCTGAGGATAGGTTTCGCAAACGAGATATTCCGTTCTTCGGATAGCCGAGTAAATGCTCTTCACGATTTTCTTCAGGAATTCGATATTTCGGTCTTCCGGCTTGATTGTGCGGCACCAGTCCCATTGGTCTACATACAGCGAATGGATGTTGTCGAGCTCCTCGTCGCCACGTATGGCGTTCATGTCGGTATAAAGTCCGTAGCCCGGCTGTATTTTATATTCAGCGAGCATGAGTCGCTTCCATTTGGCAAGTGAATGCACCACTTCCGCCACTTGGTCGCCCATATCCTTGATCGGGAACGAAACCGGACGTTCCACGCCGTTGAGGTCGTCGTTAATACCAAGTCCCTTCAACACAAAAAGAGGGGCTGTCACTCTCCTCAAACGTAGCTCCGTGGACAAGTTAGCCTGAAAAAAATCCTTTATCAACTTGATGCCCTGTTCTGTCTGCATCGAGTTCATCAACTGGCGGTAGTCAGTTGGTTTTATTATCTTGCTCATGTCTATACGAATTAAATTTTTGCAAAGTTAGCAAATATTTGTCAATATTCCATAAAAAATCAGAATTTAATTTCAAAAAGAAAGAAAAAACCGATAAAATCATAACATTTTGATAGATGTTATATATTTTAACGGTAATTTTGAGGTTTCATCTGGCGTAATAAGTTCAATTGGCGGTCGGTTTGTTGGCATTCCATTCCGAAGCTCAGCGTTTTCTCACCTTAGTGCACCGATAATCTCGTTGACCGACTTATATCCATGTGAGTCGAGCCATTGGCTAATCCCGTCAGCAATTTTCACGCTGACTGCAGGGTCGATAAAGTTGGCGGTTCCCACCTGCACTGCCGACGCACCAGCCATGAGGAATTCGATGGCATCCTCCGCCGTCATGATACCTCCGAGGCCGATAACCGGAACCTTCACCGCCTTAGCCACCTGCCACACCATACGAAGGGCTACAGGCTTAACTGCCGGCCCACTCAGTCCGCCGGTATAGATGGACAGCTTCGGCTTACGCTTTTCGATATCCACAGCCATACCCATAAGGGTGTTGATCAGCGAGAGCGCATCCGCTCCGGCATCCTCTGCAGAAAGTGCGATTTCGGCTATATCGGTGACATTTGGCGAGAGTTTCACGATGAGTGTCTTGCCATATGCTTTTCTGACTGCTTCCACCACCTCGTGTGCACCATTTACAGTGACACCGAACGCCATGCCTCCCTGCTTCACATTCGGACATGAGATATTGAGCTCGATAGCGGGAATCCGCTCCAGTTCGTTGATTCTGGCCGCACACTCCACATAGTCGTCTATGCTCGAACCCGATACGTTCACTATCATATTCGTACCGACATCCTTGATCTGAGGGTAAATATTCTTGCAGAAATAGTCCACACCTTTGTTTTGCAGTCCCACACAGTTGAGCATTCCACTCGAAGTTTCAACCATCCTCGGATAGTCGTTGCCCTCGCGCGGTTTGAGCGTTGTGCCTTTCACGATTATGCCCCCGATATCTGCGAGATTAACGAAATCAGCATATTCCAGCCCATATCCGAATGTGCCTGAAGCCGTGAGAACCGGATTCTTGAGTTTAAGACCCTTGATTGATACAGAAATGTCAGCCATAATTATTGTAGTTTCTAAGAATATATTAATCTTTCGGATGTTTCAGTTCATTATAGAATTGGAGGTTATTTGAAACCGGAAGGTTCGAGCATTCATTAATTCAATGCAATACACCCTCAATCTGTAAGAGTGTTTACTGTCGGTTCGCGGCATCAGTTGTCAAACCATGTGAGTTGTCGTATGTTGAATACCGGTCCCTCAGTGCAAACACAAACATTGCCTTTTGTGGTTTTCTCCACACAGCAGAGGCATGCTCCGAGTCCGCAAGCCATCATATTTTCAAGCGACACTTCGCATTCTATTCCCACCCGCATGGCATATTGCGCCACTGCCATCATCATGGGCTTCGGACCGCAGACGGAGATTCTGGAGAAGTCGGCCTTGCCAAGCACTGAATGCTGTGTGACGAAGCCCTTTTCACCCATCGAGCCGTCCTCTGTGGTCACGAAGAGTTCTCCATATTGTCGGAATAATTCGGTTTGCAGCACATCGGCCTTTGTCTTTCCGCCGAGCAGGAATACCGGAACACCGCCCTTTTCCCTGATATATCTGCCATAGAGCAGAAGCGGTGCGGTTCCAACCCCACCGCCTACGAGCAGGACCTTCTTTCCTGCCTCCACCTCAGGCGTGAATCCGTTGCCGAGCGGAAGGAGGATGTCGAGCTTGTCGCCTTTCGAGAGTCTTGCGAGTGAACGTGTTCCGTCGCCACGCATCTGCACGAGCAGCCACAGTTGGTTGGAGTCGGGATCGTAATAATTGATTGAAATCGGGCGTCGCAGAAAGGTCGTCGCACTGCCATCCACCTTCACTTGCACGAATTGTCCGGGCATCATCTTGGGGAGAGGGGTGTTGCCAGTGAGTTTCAGCAATACGTTATGGTCGTTGAGCATCTGCTTATCTGCCACTGTGAGAATTCTGTTCTGTTTCATACGACTTCCGATTTTATGTCTTATTGATTAATGATCTTCCTGTGCCCCACCGAAAGAAAACACACTTCTTTACCGTGCAGGACAACGAAGTTTGCAATTATTTTGCAAATTTAAAAAAGTTTTGCTGAAATTCGTGTATGTTATAAAAAAAATCACTAACTTTGCACTCCGAAATGCCGAATTAGCTCAGTTGGTAGAGCAACGCATTCGTAATGCGTAGGTCGCGGGTTCGAGTCCCGCATGCGGCTCTTTCGAGGCAAAGGATGCTTTTTGCCCCTCAAAATTCAAGTAAGAGTAAATATTTTTTGCAAAACACTTGGAAAGTTGAGAAAATAAGTATAACTTTGCAGTCGTTTTGGGAAACACTGGTTTTCTCAATCAGCCAAAGAATATCTGGAAGGATGGGTGAGTGGCTGAAACCAGCAGTTTGCTAAACTGCCGTGCGGGTAACCGTACCGGGGGTTCGAATCCCCCTTCTTCCACGATAGGGTAATTACCTTTACCAAGAGAGCTTTTTATAAAGGCTCTCTTTTTCTTTTTTATACCCACATCAATGAAAATTGCGAAAATTTTAGGCTCACCAGAAAATCAATGAAGACAGCAAGCTAACTTCTCCCGATGTCACTCCTTTCGGACGGTCTCAATGACGGCAGTCTGTCGTGGAGATAAGGCAGAAGATGAAAAGCATTCAGGCATCCGACATACTGTATTTTGCTCGTCCCACTGGTGTGAAGGGCAAGATACAGAGAGTTGGATGCTGAAGGGCAATCCCTGCCAAGAATGCGTTGGAAAGGCAGACGAGCAGGCAGAGCGTGAGCGCAGAGCCGAGGACAAGGAAAGAGCAGACAAGAGCGAAGCCAAGTTCAAGGCAATGAAAGGCAAGTTCTTCGGTCTGTTGTTCACCATCGTCCGCCCGACACTGGAGCAATGCAGGGCGATGCGGGACGAATGGCTCAGAGAGAAAGGACTGACGAACTGAACAAGCAAGTCGGACGGACACAAAAATCCGCCCGACTTCGTTTCTTTCATGAGCAGGGGGCGAGAAAGAAACGAAGCAAAAGAAACCGCTGTTCCGTTCTTGCCGAAGACCACATTATAACATATCTGCAAGTTCATAAAAACATCTATGCTATATACAATGGTTTTTCCCGACCTACTGTAGTTGGCTCTGAGTGCCCGGAGTATAGGATTGTATTATCTGGCAGAGACAGTACACGACTGAAAATACTGTTGTATAGTTGCACTTCGTTTCCACCTATATATTGCGTCGAGCCAGGACAGTCGCGGAAGATGGTGTCACCGACAAAGGCGACTTTATCATGCTGACTGTAGAAAGTGACGCTGTCAGGGGTATGTCCAGGAGTGTGGATGACATTCAGGGCGAACGATGGATTAGACTCCATACGAATGACATCCCCATCGCCGAAATATTCAGCACCGTCGAGATAAACATTTCTGCCACAATAGGTACTTAGGTTCCAGCGGGTGTCCGTCAGGTATTTTTCTCCATCACGATGGATGCAGTAGGGGATGCCCAAGGTCTGGGCAATCTCCCTGACAGCTCCAGTATGGTCAAAGTGCCCATGGGTTAGCAGAATACGCTCTATCGTCCAGCCGTTTTCCGCTATCTTTTGCAAGATACGACTTGCCTGTGCGCCTGGGTCGATAAGGAATCCGTGGCGCATCTCGTCGTCAATGTAGAAATAGCAGTTGACGGCGAAGACATCCTTGACAACAATCCGACGTATCATATACGACAACCCTCCGGCCCACACTGATGGGCATCTTCGCCAGCTGTATTCTCCTGCTGGTCTTTGAGTGCCTTTTCCAACGTATGTTTGAAGGCATTGACAGACAAGGCACCAGGGATGACAAACTTCCCATTGAACATAAAATAAGGAACGCCATGCACACCCCGCATCATGGCCTCACGCTCGTCGAAGCGCACCTCCTCGTCAAACTGGTTCGACTCCAATACGTTCTTTGCCTCCGTATCGTCAAGTCCAGCCTCACGAGCCACACGGAGCAGTACGTCGTGGTCGGCCAGTTTCTCATTACGAGTAAAATAGGCATCAAAAAGCAGTTCACTCACGCGGTCTTCCAACGCTGCATCGTGCTTCGTCTGTGCCAATTTAGTAAGACGATGGGCATCGCGGGTGTTGGTGTAGAGTGTCGTGGCATAGCGGAAGTCGATACCTTCGTCGATGCCAAGCTGCGAGATGTGGTCTATCTGCTGCTGGGCTTCCTCTTTCGAGAGACGATACTTCTTGGCAAAACGGTCAACGGTGATGGTCTCAACCGTCTTGGGCGCGTCGGGGTCAAGCTCGAAAGCACGTGTCTCGATTTCCACCTCATTCTCCAGTCCAAGTTTCTTGATGGCTTTCTTCAGACGGGTCTCGCCGATGTAGCAGTAAGGGCAAGCATAGTCACTCCAATAAACGATTTTCATTGTCTTAATCTCCTTTACTTTATTGATGGTTATTACATGTTTTGTTTTCAGGGAATCAACTGACTCTGACAGTACTCTAAGCGGTATCATTAGCGTCATAGAAACCGCAAATAGCCGGATAAATCTGTTAAAGAATCCCATAATTCTCACACTTTTGTTATGAATTTCGGTGCAAAGGTACGGAGTTTAAGCGAAAGTTTGTATATTTGCACTCGTGAATGATTCGATAAGATTTATCGATAAAAACGATATAGTATGGAATTTAGACAATTAAACTACTTTGTAAAAGCCGCTGAGACAGAGAACTTCTCCCTCGCAGCACAGGAATGCTTTGTGGTACAAAGTACGCTTTCGCAACAGATCAAACAATTGGAAGATGACCTCGGGGTGCAACTCTTCGAGCGCATCGGAAAGAAGGTGTCGCTGACCGAGGCAGGTAGGCAGTTCCTGCCCTTTGCCCGTCAGACACTGGAGTATGCCGAGCAAGGCAGACAGCAACTTCAAGATATGGAAGGACTGAAAACGGGAAAACTCCGCATAGGTGCCACCTACGGACTCTCCGTGTTGCTTACCAAGACCATGCAGCGTTTCTGTCCGCAATACCCGGACATCCAGTTTGATGTTCGCTTTGAGCGGGCCGATGAACTCATTACGTTGCTTCATAATCGCGAGATAGACTTTGCGCTGACATACAATCTTTTGGAAAACGAGCCGCTGCTGGAGGAGATACCACTCTTCGAATCACGATTATGTGCCGTTGTAGCCGAAGAACACCCATTGGCAAAGTTTGAAAAGGTTAAGCTCAGCCAACTGAAGGCTTTTCTTACAGCCGTTCCTGCAAAGGGCATGAATGCCCGCACGATGATTGATGGTCTGCTTCGTGATCACAGTGTTGACCTGAAACCTCTCATGGAAATCAACGAGATTTACACGATGATTCACATGGTGAAGTCATGCCACCTTGTAGCCATTCTCTCCGAATCAGTCATCTATGAGGAAGAAGGCTACAAGGCCATTCCAATTAAGGAAGCCAGGGAAACTATGCATGCCTCGCTGGTGTATGTCAAGGGTATGTATCAGCGCAATGCCGTAAAGGAATTCTTCAAACGGATACAAATGGGATAAATACTTTTTCCTTAGGATATTATCCATCTTTTTTATCAAGCACGCAGTGCGTTTTTTCTCAAAATCGTTGATTTTGATTTTTTTAAATTGAGCAGATATATGCAAAGCTCCTTGATGAGACAGTAGTGAATGCTATGGCAGAACTGAAGATATAGCAAAAAGGAACTAGAAGATTCCCTTTTTATAGGCTTATCAAACACCCATAAATTTCCATAGTTCTTCCCATCTATCTTTAATTATTACATAACAGCTCCCGCTTGCATCGGGTTGTCTGCATTCCATTGAACGTGGTTTTGAATAATATATAAACAACTGATCCCCACTCCTTAGTTTCTTTTCTTTAATAAATGCTCTCATATCCTCCTTACTCCACAAAGGAGCATCCCCTCTCCAATTACCATTAACTGATATCTCATAATATTGAAAAACATGCGGATATTCCCATTTATTTATAGCATAGCGGGAACGGAGTCTATAGTATATCACTTCCCACAATTTATACTTTATGCCATAACCACGCTTTTGATAGCAATGTATCAAGTATTTTACCTTTCCACACCATAAATCCTCATAATCCTGTTGTATGACTTTATAATATTTATTCATAGTTAGTAATATAATATAATTTATTTATTATATAAAGATACTGCTCACCAATTATACCGCCTATTATTGCGTAACCATCTTTGAGTATTACATATTTAGTTGTACCTCGGCTAAACATTCCTCTACCATAATCTCCTCTATATATACCTCCAACCCACAAATGATCGCCTGGTTGTAAATTCTTTTCTTTTATAAATGCATCTAGGTCACAAGTGTCCCATACAGGAACATTACTCCCACACGTACTATTAACAATGATACTATAACATTGAAAGCTATTACTATAATAAAAAAGTTTGCCAAACAAATGTATGTGAGAGTAATGATGCCACAAAAACTTTTTCCATTTAGGGGCTGTTGATTGTATTGATGGTATACCGTACTCAAACCTCTCATAAAAACTAACCAGATACTTTACATCCCCTTCAAATAATCTGTCATAATCCTTTCGGGTCAATTTGTAGAACTTTTTCATTGTTTTTCAGAATTTAGCTTTATAGTCGCAGGTCCTGTTACAGACAGTGCCTTTCCAGACAACTTGGCAGCAGCATCCCATAACTTAAATCTATCACATTAAGAGCACTTTGTGCTTTATTTTGTGAAGATATTTCATAAACTTCATTTAAAAAACATTTAATTTGTTTCATATCTGAATTATGTTTAAAAAATTTAATTTTATGACGCAAATATATGTATTTTTTATCAAGCAACAAAAAAAAACGAAAATAATATCTGTTTTTACAAAAATATATATCCTTTTGATATTCAAACTAATACTGCTAAAAAAACTCCATTTCTAATACTATTTGAACCAACATTTGAATCATATTTTTGTTAACCTCAAGCATCATGTCATAAACCTCTTTTTGCAGCAATATCATCTTTAATTCAAGCTTCACAAGTTGAATGGAATATAGTAATTTCAAATTGCAAGAAACTCTGAAAAACGAAAAAAACAACAAGTATTTTTTGTTCTGCCACTGCGTTTCGCTATATTTGCAAAAAAGAATTCACAATCAGACTTTATGACAGCCAGTGAAATCATCACATACATGGAGTCCATTCAAGACGAAAAGCAACGACAGAACCTCATGCGCTTTTTCAAGACTGGGCGAGGTGAATATGGAGAGGGCGACAAGTTTCTCGGTCTGAAAGTACCTCAAACCCGTGAGGTGGTCCGTCACTCCACCGACCTGCCGTTTGAAGAGATTCCACAGCTGCTTCAAAGCCAGTGGCATGAGGTTCGTCTATGCGGTTTCCTCCTACTTGTAAAACATTTTGAGGATGCCGCCAAAAACCGACTGAAAAACACGCCGGAAGCAGTCCGACATCGCGACCGGGTTGTGGAGACCTACCTTCAATTTGCCACCTATGCCAACAACTGGGACCTCGTGGATTTGAGCGCTCCCAAAATCCTTGGACACTGGCTCCTTCTTCCCACCTGCCTGGGCAGTTCGCCGGACGAAGAAGCCAAGATAAATGAAGCCTACAAGCTCGATGTGCTCGACCGTCTTGCCGACAATCCAAACCTTTGGCTTCAGCGGATAAGCATGGTATGCACATGGAAGACATCTCAGATGGGCGACCCTTCGTTCTGCCTCAGATATGCTGAAAGGCATCTGCATCATCCGCATGACCTCATGCACAAGGCTGTGGGCTGGATGTTGCGCGAAATGGGTAAACGTGTCAGCATGGACCTTTTGCGTGATTTCCTTGAACAACATGCCCATGAAATGCCACGCACCGCCCTTCGCTACGCAATAGAGAAGATGGATGACAACGAACGCAGCTACTGGATGTCGCTACACTGACCCACCTCTTTGTTGAAAACACATTATATTATATAATTATAGTAACTATAAAAAGGAATAGAATGAAAAGGACATTATTAATTTGCATGATGCTGTTTGCGATGATATCTGCAAGCGCACAGAGCATGAGGGGTTTTATCTCCACCGGTGAGAATGTAAACGTGAGGAAAGGTCCCGGCACCAGATACGCCATTGTTCAGGGCGACGGCGGCAATATCCAGTTGTCGAAAGGCCAGGTGGTGATCTATAAAGGTAAGAAGAAAAACGGTTTCTACTATGTACATGTCAGTCGAGTGGAACCCGGCATAGCCTACTTCGACTATGACGGATGGGTGTCGGCCAAATATCTTCGTGCCGTGACGGTTTGTTCCGAATGCGGAGGTCACGGCTATGTGGGCGACATCGAAGATATGGATTTATGCGGAAAGTGCCAGGGAGAAGGCTATTTTGAAAGGTAAAGCCATTTTTGAGGCCTTTTTGGGATTGTAATCCGAAAAAGTTGCATATTTATAAAACAATTTATTTTGCCGCCAGCATAGGAATGAGGCAGACAAGGATTGTAAGGAGGATGCCGAAAATGATGATGGAAATGCCTGTGATCTTTATAACCCTTTTTGTTCTCTCGTTTTTTGTGGTGGCACATTTTATTGACGCCCAGCATCCATATAGAATCAGCAAAGGCTGGATTATCACGAAGAGCAGTATGTTGATTTCGCCATAGGTGAGGAAAGTGTGGTCAGCCCACCAATGCATGATGTCAATGCAGTAATAACAAAGTTGGTCCATAGTATAGTTTTTTTATTGAGTTTACATTGCCTAGCCTCCCAAAGACATTCTATTATATAACGAAAAATAATGGGGGGGATATTATTTGCAAGGATAGTAGAAATTAATAAAGTCATCTAGACCATCCACAAGAAAAAGTCCATTGCTAACATCTACAATAGTAGAAATTAATAAAGTCATCTAGACTACCAGCATAACGAGGGACATGAATATCATATCTACAATAGTAGAAATTAATAAAGTCATCTAGACCATTCTCAGCTTTCCTCTTGACCTCTAAATCTACAATAGTAGAAATTAATAAAGTCATCTAGACAGGATGAACAATATACGTCTTCATACTCCATCTACAATAGTAGAAATTAATAAAGTCATCTAGACCTCTCTGCTACAATAGAGAAACTCGACAAATCTACAATAGTAGAAATTAATAAAGTCATCTAGACTATTGTTTTTATGGCATTCAAGATAGGATCTACAATAGTAGAAATTAATAAAGTCATCTAGACCGAGGCTATCGAACATATCCCTTAATCCTTGATCTACAATAGTAGAAATTAATAAAGTCATCTAGACGTGAAGGGGTCAAAACTGCCTGGGAATAGTATCTACAATAGTAGAAATTAATAAAGTCATCTAGACTTGAATTTGTAAAGAATCTGGATTAATACATCTACAATAGTAGAAATTAATAAAGTCATCTAGACCAAGATGCATGGTGGTATATACCATATCAATCTACAATAGTAGAAATTAATAAAGTCATCTAGACGGGGAATTAGGAGAAGTCCAAGCCATGGTATCTACAATAGTAGAAATTAATAAAGTCATCTAGACTAGTTATATCGTAAATAACAAGCTACAGCATCTACAATAGTAGAAATTAATAAAGTCATCTAGACTGTTTAACCAAATTAAGATATTTCAATAAATCTACAATAGTAGAAATTAATAAAGTCATCTAGACATAAAAGTGGTTAACTATCGGCAGGAAAATCTACAATAGTAGAAATTAATAAAGTCATCTAGACGCTTTGAAAGAACGGCTTAAACCTTGCCTATCTACAATAGTAGAAATTAATAAAGTCATCTAGACGGGAATGGAACAAGCATGGAGGAATAGATGATCTACAATAGTAGAAATTAATAAAGTCATCTAGACCGTAATCGTTACCTCAATCTTTCGGAAATCTACAATAGTAGAAATTAATAAAGTCATCTAGACTTCGCCATGTGACATGACAAACGCCTTTATCTACAATAGTAGAAATTAATAAAGTCATCTAGACTGCAAATCAGTATAGAAATGGAGCAAGCAATCTACAATAGTAGAAATTAATAAAGTCATCTAGACTTTTGTCTGGTGTGCAACTTGTCATCAAATCTACAATAGTAGAAATTAATAAAGTCATCTAGACATCTTAAACTTTATTATATTAATTAATTAATCTACAATAGTAGAAATTAATAAAGTCATCTAGACTCCCAATTATTTGCTCTTGCTAACTCGGAAATCTACAATAGTAGAAATTAATAAAGTCATCTAGACTTATATTTGTATATTTTATATTTATATATATCTACAATAGTAGAAATTAATAAAGTCATCTAGACCGTCCTTGTGTAGTTCACAACAAGCGTTTAATCTACAATAGTAGAAATTAATAAAGTCATCTAGACCTTATTTTGCAAAGTTATTAATTATTTGTTTAAACGCCAAACAATTAACTGCAAAAATAACACACATTATTTTCCCCGCCCAAATATAAGAATAATGATATCTTGTTAAATTTCAGTGCTATTACTCATTTATATTATTTTGTAAAGACTGAGGTTTGCATTATAAGAATACAACATCCTTATCTCGGTGAATAGCATTACCGTATTTGATTACACTATCATTATTAGCATCAAAAATTAACACGCTATCAGCACCTGTGAATAATTTGCTGAATTTTTCAACAATATTCAACTTTATATTTTCAATAACTCTTCGTGTATTATTCACCTCATAAACAGAAAATTGCAAGCGAATAGCACCATGGGAGCGTATCATTTTTGCAAATTTCGCTCTAATTTTATCATCCTTTATATCATAACTAATTATAATCATATCGTAAATATAGGGTATGTGTTAATTTCTTTATTTCTCATAAAACATCTATAATATTTTTGTACATACTGAAAAATTTGCATTTTATATTCAACTAAAGCATTAAAGAATACAATGCTATATTCTTTATTTTTATCTCTTTTAAGATGAACCTCACCCTTGTACAATTCAAAGTCCTTCTGAGAGAACTGTTTTCTATTTAATGCAGTTCTTATAATCTTATCAACAATGCACCTGAATGGTTCTACTAAATCACAAATCAGAGATTTTCGTTTAAACCAAAGACGGTGGTAAATGCCAACATAAATGTCAAATCCAAACATTCTGACGAAACACTCAATAAAATTGAAAAGATATGTATAGCCTATATCAAGTAATGTGTTTAAATAATCTGATTTTGTTCTTGGTTTTCTTTTATCCCAATTATATTCTTGAAAATATGCTGCGAAAAATGATTTTGCAGCTATTCCTTCCAATCCCATTAACTCATTATAATCACATGAATATGGAACAGCTTCAATAGCTTTTATGCATAAATCAAGGCCGTTTACAGTCAACGCATCCTTTCTCCTTGTCCTTTTCAAAAGACATATCTGATTATTTATCTTATTTATAACCAAATGTTTTGCTATAGTTAAATCGTCTTTCGAGAATTCATATTGTTTTTTTCTAACTAAAAAATTGGCTTCTGCTGAATTAGACCAGAAAAATACAGGTCTTAAGGAAAGTTTCATTACTACAATAGCCACATTGTTTTGCTTGCATTTTTCGATTAGTGGTGTTGTTATATGTATATGCCCTACAATAAATAAAGCCAAGATTTTTTGAAAAGGTAATTTTGTAAGAGTCCGGTTATTATTTTTATCTTCTAACAACAACTCTCCATTGCTTAATCTCAGTTCTTTATCCGTTATACAATTTATAACATACACATTTCTATATTGAATGTCTTTACTGGTAAACATTATCCTCCTCTGTTTTATCACAAATATTGCAATATATACAATGTTTGCACTTATTAATGTTTGTTTTGATGATATTTGCAGGATCAAATTTACGAAAAGAATCTATAAATTGTTTAAGCTGACATTTTTGCTCGTCATTTGGTAAATCAACGGGAATTGTTCTGTTCTTGCTTATTTCATAAAATTCAAGAGAGTCCACCTCATATCCCATTTCTATCATGCAAAAATATTGTGCCCATAATTGATATAATTGTCCTTGGTAAATATTCTTTAGTTCATATTTTCGCTCAATCAACCTTTTATCTTCTTTCTTATAAACATCTATTTTTCCTATCACACCTAAATATTCTGAGATAATCGGGAGTGATTGAAGAACAAACCTCTTATTACTGTATTTCTTATTATCTATAGATTCATGAGCAAACCGTCCTCTGGTTTGAGGTTTAGCATGATACAAACCTTCGTCCGTTTCCATATACACATTATGAAGGTATATAGAATACGGACAAAAGATATAATCATTTAAAAGTGATATAGGTATATAATCATCCATTAATCATTGAGATAAGGTTTTGTTTGTGCAAAACTTAACCATTCTTTATTTGATATAACAAAATTCATTTTTTTAGGATCTAACGCTTCTCTAATCTGCATAGCACACCACAAGCCTTTTCTAGCAATATTATAAGCACCATTAGCATCCGCATTTTTAGGTAAATCATCATTACAAGTACGACTGTCATAAAATTCTCCATTCTCATTAGCAACTGGTGAAATCAAATAATCAATATCTGTATCAGTCACGCTGTTACGCATCTGTAGTGTCAATGCTAATAATTTTGTCAGTTCTTCAAAAAAATGCTTGTCTGTTTGTTTAATAATATATTCTTTCATGTCATCAGAAGAAGGAATATCATATTTATCAAACAATTTTTTTAAATCATTTGTCAAATCCACTTCAACACTATCCCAAGAACTATTTTTATCTTTATTTCTATAGGTTTTGATTCTTGTTCCATGTGTGCATAAAGTCCATTTTGTTCTTGTTCCCTCTGCTTTTGTTGTGAAATCACTATAATCTAAGACAAATTCATACCATCCTTTTTCATTATTATATTTAATTTCTTTAAACTTATTGAAGAATTCCTGAGATTTCCCCACGCTCTCGTATTTAGGATGTAATAAATCTACAAAACCTGTTACAGGGTCTATTTTGCTTGTATTCCATGCTGGAATATAAAATAGAAATCCATTCTGTTTTCCCATATCTTTAAAACTAGAAAAATCACAAGTTAGCTGTAATGCATTTAACAATCCGCCCACTTCATTTGGTTCTTTTTGTTTGTCAACCAAATAATTTAACTTGTCGATAAGAGCTTTTTCAAATTGCTGGTAAACAGAGCTCTCAACTTTTTGTCTTCCTCTTTTGAAACCCATATTCAAATCTTCAAGAACTACAAGAGCCTTATATTTAACCATTAAGTTTACAATCCTATGGATTACTTGAGAAAGATATCCTTGCTTCAATTCTTTAATATTTTCAATAGCACTCCAACTTTGTCGTTCTTGATGTATTTGATTTTCTTTTGATTTCAACAAAGAATGATAATCTGTTAAATATTTATTATTTTTATATTCATTTTCAATAATATTTAAAGATAACTGTTCTTTAATTTTTCCTTTTGAATCTATTACAACAATGTAAAGCAAATGTCTTTCACCACGATCAATACCAATAAAATGCAAATCTGATGTTTTTTTTATAAAATCATTTACAATAGGATTGATATTTTTTATTCCATTTGCTTTGAAATTCATAGTAATAGGAACATGAAATTGAAATTTATCCAAAGTATATCGTCTATCTTTAATTAAATCATATTCAAATTGGCTATATACCTTTTTATTTAACAAGTTTTTGTTTTTTATTTGTTGCCCTGCAGGATGAGTTGGTTTTTGATATGTTATACTCTTTTTTCTATAAAATATTTCAGCTTGTCCATTAAGTTTGTATATAACATCAGACAAATTGTTTTCATCAAAGAGCATTTTCCAATATAGAGTATGAAGATTAGGAGACCCTTTAGTGTATTTAGAGAAATCTTTATTATATATTTGGAACAAAAGCAGTTTTCCTTCTTCAACCATTTTATCTATATAAACTGAAGGAATATCCCTAAAGGAGATTTTGTATCCCATTTGATCTACCTCTCTAAAGAATCCACTAATATCTTCATATTTTTCAGTTGGAGTAAATTTAAAATCAAACTGTCTCCATTCATTATGCTTCTCAATTGAAGATTTATAATAATCAATGAATTTGTGACAATCTTTGATATTGAAACTTGCACCTTTCTTAAATGATCCTTTTTCTCTTATTGAAATAATTTCTTTTGATGGAGAGAATTCGGCTTCACGAGATTTTGAGAAAAAAACTTTGGGTAGCATTTTAAATGCATCAGGCAACAATTTATATTCCATCTTTTGGTATATGTCTTCTTCATTTGCTTTAGGAGAATCAATAAAAATCCTTCCATATCCTTTTCTCATAATCGCCAGATAGTACAAGTCATTTTTTTTCAAAATAGCACAATTGTAATCCCTTTCTTTGTTCACATCCCATCCATTTAATAAAGTAGAGTTTTCAAAATTAAGTTTTATTTTTTCAGTAGAATAAGGTTTTTTTGTCATTCTATTTCTAACCTTATTGTAAAGAGGTGTTATTTTATCTAATTCCTCAAACAATATAGTTATATCACCATAGAACCTTTCATCTTTACTTCCTTGATTTTCGATTTCAGATAATGGCTTAATAAAATGTTGCAATCGTTTTATTGAATCAAGAAAAGTCTTTAATTTATTTACATTATCTTTATCTTGAGCCAAATTATCTTTTTCCGGATATTTAACGTTTAACAAATTGTCTACTTTTGAATAGGCATTGTCTATATCTTTAAAAACATCATTATTCTCATCCTTCCCAGCAACTCCGAAAGATTTAAAGTATGAAGTTATATTATAATTGTGTTCAGATAATAATGTGTTTAAATAATGAAAACTAAAGTATTTATTAGCTTTAAAAAGTTTTGTTATTCGTTCTTCGTACTTCTCGTTATTTTCCTTTTTATTTTGAGGATTATTCTTTCTTATATCTTCTAAAATAAGACATCTAATTATTGACCAGTCACCATAAAGCGATTGAGAAACACTTGTAATTGTCTGGTCATTTGGAATAAACAAACCTTTTTCATCATAATCAGCAACATGGTAAAGAATATCTTTTAATGGTGTTATTACATTATTACTTAAATCGCAATAAAAATCTTTAACACTTCTAAGAAGTTCCTGATCGCTATTAAATTCTTCAGGAAGCCAAGAAACACCTTCTCTATCGCTTAATATTTGTTTAAATAAAGGTTTTAACTTTGGTAATTTTGTTTCATTAGATTTTATTTGATCATTATACTCTTTCACATAATTATTAATTCCCTTTATTTGCGTTCCATCCTTTTTAGTCATTCCGCCAATTATTGAATTATAAAGGTCTATTTTCTTCTGTGTTAAAACGGAATTATAATAATCCAATCTGAACATTTCCTCTATATCCGAAAAATCCAAAGAATCGTCCTTTTCTTTCAAGGCATCTTCCATTTCGCTATATAGAATCTGCAAGTAATCAGCAACAGATGTTTTAGAAATCTTTATAAATGAAAAAATATTATCAACAAATTTAGGTAAATTCTCATGTATTAATCTATAGGCTATTGAAGTTGATTTCTTTTCCTCTGAATACATATTTTTTCTGTTTTCATGGAAACCTGTAAAATATGTGGTAAAATCAGAAAACTCTTCAACAATACTTTTCTCTTCAGGCTCTATAATACTTAGGATATCTTCTCTTATTAATTCTTTTTTATCAATCCTTTTAAATAAATCATTATCTTTAAAAGCCTTTATTATTTGCTTTCTTAATTTATCCTGAATATTCTCTAACTGTTTTTTTTCATTATCCGTTTTTTTATCTACAATATACAATTGAAAGTATTCTTCAAGTGAATCAGAATTGCCTTCTTTTTTATATATAAGTTCAGTATTAGAAAGAACATTTTCTATAAACTGTTTATGATAACGGTCAATTATCTTTTTTACTTTTTTATAACTTTCTGCACGATGTTCATCTTGGCTTATTAAATCAGAATTCTCGAGATGTTCTTTTGTTTTCCCAATTGGAATAAGTTCAAAACGTAATGTTTTGGATACAGGATAAAGATTTGTAAATTTTTTCATAACAATATATATTTTAGTTTAACAATTCTTTTAAAGCAAAAATTGGTATAAATATCTTATAGTTATTGATGCATTGCAAATTTAATGATTTTTGTGATAAAATCATGGATTTGAGAATATTTTATGTTTCAAATTCAAATAACAAGCCTTGTTTTTTTCATTGATTAACGTGAGTTCGGTATAAGAAAAGTGTTAAAAAAGTTGTAGGAGTGATAAATTTTTAGTAACTTTAAAGGTGAAAATCAAAAGTTTAACCATCAATTCACCACTCCTATGGATACTGCAAATTTAGTGGAAATTTTTTGTATATTCGATGAATTTTGTAAATATTTTGATATAGAGTTAAAAAAACATGTAATTGA
>FLNV01000736.1_pt1 | contig 55525 bp, 29 predicted proteins | sample 1140351 | NCBI WGS metagenome assembly FLNV01 (sample SAMEA3878207, study PRJEB12797) | bioreactor metagenome | biome: Moose rumen | place: Sweden | collected 2011-10
CACCACGCGTGGCGGCGTCTCGTCGTACCAGCCGCCGTCGGGCGCACCCATGCGGGCACAGCCGGAAAAAATGAAGAATAATAAAATGAAGAATGAAGAATGAAGAATGAAGAATTTCTTGCCGTGCAAGCTGTTTGTTTGCAAGGCAAGTAGGGTGGTGCGGCTTCCATGCCAGGCGGTATTAAGCGACTTATATAAGTGCGTTTCCCACTGTGTTTTCTTTACTTTAGTCATATATGTCGCGGTAGCAAATTCTTCATTCTTCATTCTTCATTTAAGAGAAGCAGCTCGTCCATGATGTCGCGGTTGTTGGACAGTCGCGGCACCTTGTGCTGTCCGCCCAGTTTTCCCTTGGCCTTCAGCCACAGGTCGAACAGGTGTGGCCGGGCCACTATCAGCTCCGGCTGCTGCAGGGTGATGTCCTTGTGCCGCTTGGCCTCGTAGTCGCTGTTCAGCTCCTGCAGCCGCTGGTCCAGCAGCCGCGTAAACAAGTCAAGGTCAGTCGGACGGACAGCAAAGTCGATGAGCCACTGGTGGCGGCACTTGGCCTGGCCGTCCATGAAGACCGGCGCCGCGGTGTACTCGCGCACCTGCGCCCCCGTCTGCTGGCATGCATAGGCCAGTCCCTGCTCGGCATTGTCAACGATCAGCTCCTCGCCAAAGGCATTGATAAAGCTCTTGGTGCGGCCAGAGATGACGAACTTGTACGGCCGGACCGACGTGAAGCGCACCGTGTCGCCTATCATGTAGCGCCACAGTCCGCAGCTGGTGGTGATGAGCATGGCATAGTTGACGCCCGTGCGCACGGCCCATAGGGGCACGGTTTTAAGCGACGAGCGCGAAGTGAGCGGCGAGGCGTTCATCAGCTCATCGCTCTCTACGAACTCGTAGAACACGTCGTAGTCTATCATCAGCAGCATCGCCGGGTCGGCGGGGTCGTCCTGCAGACCGAAGAAGCCCTCCGAGGCATTGTATGTCTCCATATAGTGCATGCGCGGGCTGGTGATGAGCTGGCGGTACTGCTCACGATATGGCGTGAAGGCCACTCCGCCGTGGAAGAACACCTCCAGGTTGGGCCACACCTCCTCCAGGTGCTGCCGTCCGCTCAGCTCCATGACGCGCGTCAGCACCGAGAGCATCCACGACGGCACGCCGCTCAGGTTGGTCACGTCGGCCTTCATAGCCTCGCGCGCTATGCGGTCGCGCTTCTCCTCGAAGTCGGCCAGCAGGGCCGTCTCCTTACTCGGCACCCGCACCATGTTGACCAGCGGGTTGATGTTCTCTATCAGAATGGCACTCAGGTCGCCCACGAGCGAGCTGGGCAGGTTGTAGTTGGGCTGGTGCGACCCGCCGAGTATCAGCCCCTTGCCGTCCAGCATGCGGCTGTCGGGATTGTTGCGCAGGTACAGCGCCACGGCATCGGTGCCGCCGCGGTAGTGTATGTGCTTCAGCCCATCGGCAGAGACGGGAATGAACTTCGACTTGTCGCTCGTGGTGCCGCTCGACTTGGCGTACCACTTGACGCGGCCAGGCCACAGCACGCCCTTCTCGCCGTGGCGCATGCGGTCTATGTCGGCCTTCAGGCTCTCATAGTCGTTCAGCGGCACCGTGTGGGCAAAGTCCTCATAGCTCCTGATATAGTCGAAACCGTGCGTGCGACCGTATTCCGTCTGTCGGCCGCGCTCCACCAAGCGTCGCAGCACCTGCATCTGTAGCTGTTCTGTCTGGCTGCCATAGCTTTCTATCTTCCTTGCGCGACTGCTGAACAGCAGCCGCGCCATGCCTGTAATACTCATGTCAATCCTGCACGGAGGGAAATCGTTTCTCCGCTTTCTACTTTTGCGCCGCAAAATTACGCATTTAGTTTCGTTCCACCAAGCTTTTGCTTGCAAATGGACGGTGGTCAGCTGGCGTCATTTGACATACGTCAAAAGAAACGGGCAACAAGTGACAAATTCACACCAAATAGTTGCACATTATTACCAAACGCTCTAATTTTGCACCCAGAAACAATTGATTGTATCTTCAATGGGTATTGGCACAGGCCCTGTAGCGGGCCTGAATGGTAAAAGGATTGTTATAACATCTTCATAAATAGGTTAAGTTTTTTAGGTAAGAAAAGCAGCTTCCGCACAGGAGGCTCTTTTTTTTATCCCCCAGCTGCCACACTCTGAGTCTTAGATGGTGCAGTACCATTTCGTACAGGGCCTGTGTACCAAACGTACAGAGCCTGTGTACCAAACGTACAGGGCCCATGTACGAAACGTACACAGGCCCTGTACGAAAAGCGTTTTTGCTTAAAAGATGCTAAAAAACCACTGCTTGCGGTCTGGAGTGTTGTCGCATTATGACGATGTGTTGCCTGAATACACAGGGCTGGTCGCTACTTGACGACGACCTTGCGAGCAGAGCCGTCCTCCATCAGGTCGATGTTCAGTCCACGCTGCTGCTGCGTGCGGCGGCCGCCGAGGTTGTAGGTAGCCTTGACCGTGCCGCCACCTGCGGTCACGTCGTCAATGCCTGCAGGCTCGCCCAGCTCGTCGGTCACGCCGTGGATGTCCATCTTCACGCCTTCCCAGGTGTCGAGCACGGGTATGCCCTCGGCCTTACGAATGATGGCGGTATAGCTGTTGAGGGGTGCCCTCTGGCCCACCACGCGCTCCCACACACCGTCAACCATGGTGTAGGTGCCTATGGCAGCGGTGTTGGTGGCCGACACCTTGAAGTAGCCACGCAGGTTGTTGGTGCCGGTGGTGATGGGGTTCTTGACAGATTTTCCGCCGGTGTAATAGACGGCGGTGCTACTGTCGCATACGCAGATGTACGGCATGCCAGCCTCGGTCTCTGTCACTTCCTCAAGTGCCAGCTTCTTATAGTCGGCCATGAGGCCGGCAATGCGATAGACCTTCAGCCCCTCGGGCAGCGTGAAGGCGTAGGGCAGGCAGATGGTGCTGTACTGTCCGGGCGTGGCGGGGAAGGTATAGAGCGGGTGGTAGAGCAGGCGGAAGTCGGTGGCACACCACCAGCCCTCGCGCTTGTCGCCGGTGCTGCTGGCATTGCCCACCTCGCGCCAGGCATTGTCGATGGCTCCCACCTTAGAGCCCACGAAGCCTATGGTAATGCTGCTGTCCTGGGGCACAAAGACGGGGCGCGTGGTCAGCGTCTGCCAGATGTCGGCCACGCCGGGCACGTCCATATAGTCGGCCTGCAGCTGCGGTGTCTGGATAGTATCGCCCATCACCACCATATATCCGTGCTGGTCGGACAGGCAGTAGTGCTGTGTGCTGGCCTTGCACTGCAGCTCGTAAATGCCCGAGGGCAGGCCGCTTATCTGCTGGCGTATCTCCATGGTGCGCTTGTCGCCCACGGTGGCGCTGACGTTGCTCCACCATGCGTTCCAGCATGTCTTGCCAGCCTGCGTGGCCGTGCGCTGGTCGCCGCCGGTGTATGTGCCCACCACGGTCTCCCAGCCTGTGGCGGTGGCGAACGAGGGCGACTGCGGCTGCGTGTCGCCATCGGTCATGGGCATGAAGTTGTCGAAAGCCTCGCGCAGACCGGCATTAGCATCAATGATGTCCTGTGCCGTCGTGGCGCTGTTGGCAGCGCTGATAGCGTCGGCCAGCTCCTGCTGTCCGTCGAACTGCAGGTGCCTGACCGTGTTCACCACCTGGAGCAGCGAGTCGGTCTGCTGCTGGCAGGCCAGGGCCTGCCGCATGGTGCTGACGGCGTTCTCGCCCGTGACGAGGGCAGCGTCGTCGAGTCCACTGATGAGGGCCAGCTGCTGGTCCAGCTCGGTGTTCAGGGCCGGCCGCGCGGTGTTGTATTGCTTTATGGCCTGGGCCTTCTGCTTCAGCTGGGTCATGCCGTCGGCAACAGCCTCGTCGCGCGTGTCGAAGAGGCGGTACAGCTCTATGTCGCCCATCTCGCCCTTGGCTGCCAGCCAGCGGAAGGAGAGGATGGCCTGGGTGTATTGGCCACTGTTGAATTCGTAGCCCTGGCGGGTCCACGTGGTGCTGTTCTTCAGCGTGACCACGTTCTTCTCTTCGCTGTTGTCGGCATTGGTCAGATCCACCTTGACGTATGCGCCGGCGTTGCGCACGGCCATGTGGAAATAGTAGTTCTGGTTAGGCTCTATGGGGAAGAACGTGCGTATCGAGCCCACATCGGTCTGTCCCTTGTTGCCCAGTGCGAGTAGCGTCATGCGTCCGGTGTTGCCGCGCGGCACCACCTCGAACCAAGGCTGTCCCAAGGCCGTTCCGGCACCGTTGGTCCAACCGGTCATGCCCATCTGGAAGTCGCCATTGACAATCTGGTTGCCACCCACATAGCGTGTCTTGCCGTCGGCACACTGCACTGCGTCGCCAGGCACCATGTCCTCGTTGGTGTAGTACTCCTGACCGTTCATGTCGATGATGTGGACCCGGTACATGGCACCGACAGGAGCATTCTGGTCCACATACTTATAGTCGGCGGCTTCCTCCTTGATGGCTATAGCGTCTATCGTCTCCCACTGCTGGCCGCGCACCTTGCGCTGTATCTCCATCAGACGGTTGTACTCGCCGTTGTAGTCGTGCCATGTAGTGGTGGCGTTGCCGCCTGTCCAGGTTGTCTTGCTGTCCCCAGGCGCAACCATGGTCGGGGCCTTGGGCACGTAGTCGTACTTTCCGTTGTATCCCACGCCGGTCTTCATCGTAGAGTAGAACTGTCCGGCAGCGGTCAGCGCCCCGTTCTTATAGAGTTTCGACGGGTCGCGCTCAGAGTTCCAGTAGTAGTAGCGCTCCACGTAGTCCATGCCGTTCAGGTTGTTGCATATACGCTGCACAGCGGCTGCGTTCTGGGCCTCGGTCACGCCACTGGCGAAGGCACCGTTCGAGTTCCACGAGGCTCCCCACACCCACTCGGAGATCCAGATGGGGCGGTGCACGGAATTGACCCAGTTGCCCAGGCTGTTGAAGTTGCCCTCGGGCCAGTAGCAGTGCAGGTCAATGATGTCGCAGCGCCATCCGCGTGCGTCAATGGAGTCGAAGAAAGTCTTGAGGAAGCCCGTTCCGTTGGTGTAGTCGCTGCCATCCCACGACGACGGCGAGCAGAGGCGCATGCCAGTGCGCATGAGGCTCTGCCAGTTGGCCAGTATCTCGGCCAGCGTCTGCTGGTGGTCGTCGGAGGGGTTGCGCGGCTCGTTGTTGGTCTTCATGTGCGGCGAATAGCTCACGCCACCGCATGCCGAGGCCGACGGCCAGTTCTCGTAGATGTGGTGGGGCACGCACTCGGTGTCTATGCCGCGGTCCTCACCCAGTCCGAAGCTGTAGCAGCTGATGACATTGAGCGCCGAGCATGAGCCGGAGCCGGTGTCGTTGGCCAGTCCAGCCTTGCCGGCAGTGTTCCACTTGAACACGCGGTAAGACGAGATGGTGCCGTCAAGTACAGCAGGCAGCTCGGCCATTTCTATGTCGGCGTCTTGGGCTATGAAGCAGCGCTGGTAGCCATAGCCACCGGGCAGCGTGGAGAAGGTGACCATATACCCTCGCTTCAGGCGGAAGGAGCGCACGCGGTTGTTCAGCTTGGCATCGTTCATGGTGTTCATGAAGCCGCCCGAGTTCTCCAGTCCGAAGTTGTCGCTGCTTTCACCCTGGAAATTCTGCTCGCTGTAAACGGTCAGAGGCTTCATAGTGCTGGCGTACGGATATATCATACAGCCCTGCTGTGCATACATCTTCACCTGGCAGTTGGTGCCGTTGCGCGCCACCTGACCGTTAATGCGGACGTGCGAGCCCAGCAGGCTGAGCGCAGCCGACGGCTTGACACTCTCCAGTATCAGCACGGCGTGGTCGGTGTTGGTGATGTCCACCACACCCTCGGTGCCAAATGGCGTGGCGCTTGATACCATGTAATCCACATTGGTACTCAGCGTGACAGTGCTGGTGACCTGTGTGACCTTTGTCTTGGTGTTGGCAGCCCAGGCCGACAGGGTCAGTGCCGTCAGGGTCAACGCCAGTAGTCTCTTTCTCATTTTATACATTATTTATATATTACACTATTTCGCATACAGGGCCACTATGGTCTCATACTTCTCCTGCTTGCCAGAGGTCTGGCGTGGCTCCTCCACCTTCTTGCCGTACTCATAGGCCTGCTCCAGCGTGAGACGGCCGTCCTCAAAGTCCTTGCCTATGCCGGCATCGAACGAGGCGTAGCGCTCACGCTTCATCTTGGGCAGCTCGCTTTCCTCCAGGATGGCGGCGGCGTTCAGCAGGGCGCGGGCCATGGCGTCCATGCCGCTGATGTGGGCGATGAAGAGGTCCTCCAGGTCGGTGCTGTTGCGGCGTATCTTGGCGTCGAAGTTGGTGCCGCCGTTGCCCAGGCCGCCGTTGCGAATGATTTCCAGCATGGCCTGTGTCAACTCGAAGTTGTCGATGGGGAACTGGTCGGTGTCCCATCCGTTCTGGGCGTCGCCGCGGTTGGCATCGATAGAGCCCAGCATACCGGCATCGACGGCGCAGGCCAGCTCGTGTTCGAAGGTGTGACCGGCCAAGGTGGCGTGGTTCACCTCGATGTTCACCTTGAAGTCCTTGTCCAAACCGTGGGCGCGCAGGAAACCGATAACGGTCTCGGTATCGACATCGTACTGGTGCTTGGAGGGCTCCATGGGCTTGGGCTCGATGAGGAAGGTGCCCTGGAAGCCCTTCTGGCGGGCATAGTCGCGGGCCATGCGCAACATGGTGGCCATGTGTTCCTTCTCGCGGCGCTGGTCGGTGTTGAGCAGCGACATGTAGCCTTCGCGACCGCCCCAGAACACATAGTTCTGTCCGCCCAGCTTGATGGTGGCGTCGATGGCGTTCTTGATCTGCACTATGGCGCGGGCCACCACGTCGAAATCGGGGTTGGTAGAGGCACCGTTGGCGTAGCGCTTATGGCCGAAGACGTTGGCCGTGCCCCAGAGCAGGTGGATGTTGGGATACTGCTGCATCTTCTCCAAGGCGTAGTCGGTGATGGCCTTCATGCGAGCCTCGTACTCGGCAATGGTCTCGCCCTCCTCCACCAGGTCAACGTCGTGGAAGCAGAAGTACTCTATGCCCAGCTTGTCCATGATCTCAAAGCCGGCGTCCATCTTGTCCTTGGCGCGCTGAAGGGCATCCTCGGCCATGTCCCACTCGTACGAGCGGGTCTGACCGCCGAACTGGTCGGCCGAGGCTCCGCCCAGCGTGTGCCACCAGGCCATGGCGAAGCGCAGCCAGTCCTTCATCTTCTTGCCCATCACCACGCGCTCGGGCTCGTAGTAGTGGAATGCCATCACGTTCTTGCTCTCACGTCCCTCGAAGGGAATCTTGCCTGTAAAGGCGAAATATTCTTTTGCCATAGATGTTGTTGTTATTCTGATGTTTCGTTATTTCGACATGACGCCAAGAAGCACTTCCTTCCAGTGGGCGTATGCAGCGGCATATGCGGCGGCGTTGGCCGCGTCGGGCTCGATGACGGCCAGGCGCTCCAGCGTGGCGAACGCCTCGTTGTGGTCACGATAGATGCCGGCACCCATGCCCGCACCCTTGGCGGCACCCACAGAGCCGTCGGTCTCGTACAGCTCTATGGTGGCTCCGCTGACGCTGGCCAGCGTGTCGCGGAATAGTGGCGACAGGAACATGTTGGCTCGTCCGGCATGGATGGTACGAATGTCCATGCCCATCTGCTGCATGACCTCCATACCATAGCAGAAAGAGAACACAATGCCCTCCTGGGCTGCACGTACCAGGTGCGAACGGCTGTGATTGTTGAAGTTCAACCCACGGATACTGCAGCCTATCTCCTTGTTCTCCAGCACACGCTCTGCACCGTTGCCAAAGGGCAATATGCACACGCCGTCGCTGCCGATGGGGGCTTGTGCGGCCAGACTGTTCATCTCGGCATAGCCCATGTCGAACGTTACGTTGCGGTGCATCCACGCATTGAGAATACCGGTGCCGTTGATGCAGAGAAGGACGCCAAGGCGAGTAACCCCCCCTACAGCCCCCGAGGGGGCTTCTAAAGCATTAGAGGCAGCGGTAACTGCTCCCCCCCTCGGGGGGGCGGGGAGGGGGGCCTTATGGTTCACATGTGCAAAGGTGTTCACTCGCGACTGCGAGTCGTAGTTGACATCGCCCAGCACTCCATACACCACGCCGCTGGTGCCTGCCGTAGCCGCTATCTCGCCCGGCTCAAAGACGTTGAGCGAGAGGGCATTGTTGGGCTGGTCGCCGGCACGGTAGGTTATGGGCGTACCCGCCTCTAAGCCAAGCTCGGCTGCTGCAGCCTCTGACACACAGCCTTGCTGGGCAAAGGTGGGAACAATGTCAGGGATAAAGGACGAGGGAATGCCGTAATAGTCAAGCAGGAACTGCGCAACGCGGTTCTCGCGGAAGTCCCAGAACATGCCCTCGCTCAAGCCGCTCACGGTGGTATTGACAACACCACTGAGACGCATGGCAAGATAGTCGCCTGGCAACATCACCTTATATATCTGGCCGAACACCTCGGGCTCGTTCTCCCTGACCCACGCCAGCTTAGCGGCCGTGAAATTGCCAGGCGAGTTGAGCAGGTGGGTGAGGCAGCGGTCGGCTCCCAGGTCGCGGAAGGCGCGCTCGCCGTAGGGCACGGCCCGCGAGTCGCACCAGATGATGGCGGGGCGCAGCGGCTTCAAGTCTCTGCCGACACACACCAGCCCGTGCATCTGATAGGAGATGCCTATGGCCTGAATGGCGGCACCCGTGGCACCAGCGTCGGCCATAACCTTACGCAGTGCCTGACTGGCATACTGCCACCACGACTCGGGCTCCTGTTCTGCCCAGCCTGACCTGACGGCCATGATGGGAGCCTCCTTCTCAGGGAAGAAGGCTGTGGCAGCACTCTGTCCGCTGCTGATGTCAACCAGCGAGGCCTTCACCGAAGAACTGCCTACGTCGAAGCCTAATAGGTATTGTCTGTTCATTCCTCTCGAAGCACTGCTGCCAACATTGTCACTTGCCTACAATCTTAGATATGTCAAGCATCATGCCGTTGCCACCCACGATTTGCGGCATCTTGCCGTCCCACTTCTCTATCATGTCCTCCTGCACAATCATAGGCGAGAGCGATGCAGCAATGGTGCGGTTGTAGTAAGCCTCGGCATCGGCCTTGATCTTCATGGCACGGGCGTTACCCTCGGCCTTCGCCACAGCTATCTTGGCGTTGGCCTCGGCCTCCTTCACCTCGTTCTCTGCTTTCAGCGCACTCTGTATGGCAGTGTTCTTGGCGTCAATCATAGAGAGCAGCGATTTGGGGGGCGTAATCTTGCTGGTGAACTCCTCGACAAGGAAGCCCTCGGCCATCAGCGACTTCTCTAAGCGGGCACGCACGTCACGCTCAAAGTTGGCACGATTTGACATCAGCGAGTCGCTGGTGTACTGGTTGGCACAGGTGCGATAAGCCTCGTAGATACAGGTACGTATGTACCCCTCCTCCAGTTCCTTCACGCCGACACGATACTTGGTGAAGATGTCGCAGGCCTTGTCGGGATTGATACGATAGGCAATGGTGGGATCCATCTCAAAGAGCGAGGCATCCTTGGCATTCACAGAGAAAGTCTCGTACTGCTTGCGCTGAGTGAATGTGGGATACGTGAAGACATTTGTCGTTACGGGATTATAGAACACCCAGCCCTTGCACGTTCCCTCCACGCCGCCATAGTCCTGCTCCGAAAGCGACCACTTGTGGAAACGAATGCCTACCTCGCCAGAATCGACCACCGTGCAACAGGTGGCGAAAAAAATCAGTACCACGACCACGCAACTAACTGCAATGGCGAGGTAACGGTAAATAGGATTCTTCATACTATTCTCACCATTATCCTTTTTAATCCTGACCATTAACTAATAACTCTGAACTAATAACTCAGAACTGTCTATCCCTCTCCGTCGCCATAGACGTAGCCGAAGGCACCGCTCTGGTAGTCGAAGACCTCCTCGGGGCGGAAGAAGCGGCGCAGCTCAATGGCAGCGTTCTCCACGGAGTCGGAGGCATGGACTATGTTCTGCTGGTTGCTCATTGACAGGTCGCCGCGAATGGTGCCGGGAGCGGCTTCGCGTCCGTTGGTGACACCGCACATCTGGCGCACCACCTTCACGGCATCCACTCCGCTCAGGGCCAGAGCAACCACCGGCGAGGCTTGCATCGAGGCTGCCAGCGAAGGGAAGAAAGGCTTGTCTGCCAGATGGGCATAGTGTTCGCGCAGGATTTCATCGCTCAGTTGCATCATCTTCATGCCTGATATGCGCAGGCCACGGCGCTCAAAGCGTCCAATCACTTCACCCATCAGCTGGCGCTGTACGCAGCTGGGCTTCAGTAGTACTAATGTTGTTTCCATAATGTTATAGTTTTAGGTTTGTTGCATGTACTGGTTGACTTTACTTGACGACTCGGGCATGACGACAAGATTGTAATCATAAAGATTAATCTGCCGATTCAAGTCGTCTATTGCCTTCTTGTTCAAGATCGAACACAAAGGTCTGATCTTTGTCGTTGAAAGTTACGCCCATCTTACATTCCCCTCATTTAATGTCCGCTGCAAATGTAGCAACTTTCCACGAGACTGCCAAATTTTTCTGTCGTTTTCATTTTCACCTCTTTTCTGCTTTTACACCAGAGGAACACTGATGGCCTGCCCCATTATACCACGGAGCAGGCCATCGGCATTTATTCTGTCTCACTCTCATTCCCCTTAATCTTTGATGCAGGCGTTTTTTATTTTATCAGCCTCTTCTTTGGAAATTTCCCTGCGAACAAAGAAAAAGTTGTCAGGTGTGCGAATATCCAACACCGTCCATCCTTTAAGCATAAAATAGTTGATGCAAGAAGCAAAATTTTTGAACACCACAACTTTACCGTTCTCGTCCCGATACCGACTGTCTTTGCCTTGTGTGGATGGACACTCGAAATAAGCGTTTGCGGCATTCATCCTGCCATCATCTCCTCTTTTCCCATAATCCACAGTACCAAATTCGTAATACTTGCCTTCTTCGTTGTAAACAACTTGCGCATTTGCCTGCAGGCTAATACACAGCAGAAGGATGATGGTAATAATGTTTTTCATCTCTGATTAGTTTAAAGGGTTTGTAAAAAGTATTTTATTGCTTTCTGCAAAGCATCAAGATCGTTCTTGATGGTGTCGAAAACCAAATAGCCATTGATGTCGAAATAGCCGTGAGCAATGTGGTTTCGGATTCCAATTACTTCTGGCCAAGGAATCTCAGAACGTTCTGGCAGCAGTTCTCCCTTCGTTATCTCGTCTATTTGCTTTATACCTTCACCTATGGCCTCTATCAGCATACAGTTTGCAGCCAGCTTTTGCATTCCGCCTGAAGATAGGTAATAATCTTCTGCAGAATTAACATCGACGTTCCAATCTTTCAGCTGATTAATGGCATTATCAATCTGCTCAAAGGTGTTCTTTACTCTTTCACGCTTAATTAATGACGTAAATTCCATCGCGATTAATATCCTTCAGTAGATACGGATTGATATGTTTGTGCATGTGAATGACATCCACAGGACACTGCAACAGCTGTTCAAGATAGCGTTGTAGGCGGACGATGAGATAGATGCGCGGCTCCATTTCCACACAGACATCGACATCGCTGCCCTCATGTTGCTCACCGCGCGATACGGAACCAAACAGACGCAGAGTCTGTACCCCGAACTGCGTTCGAATTTCATCGGCATGTGCTTTGATGAGGTCGATATATTCGCTTGTCTGTTTCATCGGCTATATAATCTGACTGCAAATGTAGCAACTTTCCACGAGACTGCCAAATTTTCCTGTCGTTTTCATTTTCACCTCTTTTCTGCTATAGACATAGTCAACAGCCACGAGGGAACTTCCTGTGGCACAATTTTCCACAACTGACGGTTTGAGCTTCGCTGTTGTATGGATACCGGTGTTTGGCGATACCGAGGCGTAACAACAGTGTTGGTTCACACCTTTCTTTTTTGCTCTGTGCCGCAAAAACAGACAAGCAAAATCAAGCAAAATCATATTTTCACAAGGCTTGCGGAGCAGAAGCATTTTGTGAAGTTTGCTAACTTTACTAACTTTGCGCCCGTATTAAAATAGGTATAGCCATATGATGACAAGAAAAATCAGAGATAAATGCGTCTGCTGTTGCCAATGCCGTATATAAAGTTTGCATAATGCCGATTTTTTACTCAGATTGAAGATTTTTCCACGAAAAAGTTTGCTGTTCTGAATAATAATTGCTACATTTGCACAGTTTTCGCATAGGTGACCAACATCGCCAAGCGAGGACACATATATGGAAAGGCGTTACTAAACGCTTTGTTCTTGGCGTTCTGAAACTTCGCAACCTTCAAACGTAAGTCCAAAACAAGGCAACAGTAGGCGCTCTCGTAATGTGTATAGCTACAACTATACATATTGGCGTGGGTGTTTGCGTTGCTCGTTCAGACTTACAGGGCAATGCGAAGGCCTCAGACGCGGGACGAGCGACTAGTACAGCTCCCGCGCCTTTTCTGTATGTGATAAAGAACCACCAAGCATAGGGAGACTACTTGGGCAATATTGACAGAAACGACAAGTGGATACTATACCTAAAATAGTTTTGCAAAACCCTTATAGGATGCTTGGTGTCTATGCCAACTCTTCCAAAAAAGACATTGTGGCTAATAAAGGGAGGGCTACAGCATTCTTGAATGTGAACCGGCCTGTAGAATATTCATTAGACTTGAAAAGTATTCTGCCGTCATTGGAGCGAACTCTTGAATTGATGAGCGAGGCTGAGTCACATCTCACGGTTGCTAAAGAGCAGATAAAGTATGCCCAGTTCTGGTTCTTGCAGAAAATGTCTCCTCTGGATGACACCGCCTTTAACCATCTGTTAGCGGGCAATTTGGCAAGAGCCATAGAGATATGGTCGAAACAAGAGTCTTTATCTTCACTGCAAAACAAACTTGTCTGCTATCTCATTGAAAGCAAAATAGAACTTGCAGTTAAGACAGCAGAAAGACTCTATGAGAAGTTCGGAGATGATTACATCAGCAAGATAGATGCTAACTGTACTCTTCAAATGACTGCAACCGACTTGCTGCACCAATTTGTTGACTCATTAGGCGAAGAAATTGGTATGCAGACAATGTTGGGCTTTAATCTTGGAGCAGATACAAAAGCCTATATCAACAGTCAGACTATTGGCCCACTCATCAATAAAATTTCATCAGATGTTGACAAAACAAAGAAAGTTGACCATAAAGACCCCAAGGCTCGTATAGAGGCTGCGAGGAAACTGGTGACAAACACAAAAGAGGCATTCTCCCAGCTAAAAGGAATTCTTCCTGCTTCTGATTCACAGTATCAAATGATAGCAGACAAGCTTGGCTTAGAAATTCTACAATGTGGTATTGACTACTTTAACAATTCAGACGACGACGATGCGTCATATACAGCAATGAAGATGCAAAAATATGCACTGTCGGTTGTAGTAGGGACTTTGGCAAAACAGCGTTGTGAAGAAAACATTAGAATTTTGCAGACGAATATTGATAACCTACCACCTAAGGAGGTTATCACGGAAGACAAGGCCATTAAGGCCGAATTAGCAAAGTTCGTGCGCTTGCCTGACAAAATAACACATGCAATAACTCTTTTGAACAATACGAAGCCACATCTTCAGAGCATAAGACAGAAGTTGGGAGCAACAAATGAATACTATCTTAAGAGCTCGACACAGATTGTTGGAAATGCATTGCATAATGTGGTTGGGGAAGTGAACGAAGCCCAGGAGCCATTAGCCCGATTAAGTGAAATATTGGGAAAAATGGATCCCACTATGCGCAGTATTCTCCTTTCTGGCAGCAACGAAATAGCGCAAAAATTCAGAGAAATAGAAGCAAAAGTTAAGAGCACATTAAGAGAAGCATGGAAAGCAACTCTGTTGATGGACGAATTTGATACAGAAAATGATTTCAAGGTTCGTTATCGTGAGAATAGGAACACATTGAAATCTCTATGTAGTAACCTGGGTGTATCAACATCGGAAAGAAGAATCAATCCTGCTACAAGGACGATTTCAACGTCTTCGCCAAGGCCAACATCTACTTCAAGAACTTCAACTCCAAGAACTTCTACGGCATATAGTGGTAGTTCCACAAGCAGTAGCTCGTCTTCTGATAATAATGGTTGTATTGTTGCGCTGGTTATTATGGGTATAGTAGGTATTATTGGTGCATTTGCAAACGGCGGAGAGGGCTTCTTCGTAGGTTTATTCTGGGGGGCAATAATTGGCGGTTTTGTATATAAAATAATGAGTGATTAAATATGAAGAATGTTCTTTTGTTTATTGTGTTTATTGCCTCTGTGTCAGCATGGGGCAGTACTAATGACTCTTTGAAAATCCTGTATCTTCATAGAGAAGTGAGTAATCTTAAATCTGCAGTTTCCAGATTTCAGCAAGAAGATGGGAAATTGAAAGATTTGTGTCAACAGCAGGCAAAGGCACTGGATAGTCTGCAGCTAAATCAACTGCAGCAGGACGAGAACGTCAAGATGCTGGCAGATAAAGTTGGAGCTGATATCTTGGATGCTAACCAAAAGATTGACAATAATGTCAGTACGCTGTCAGAGAGCATTAACAGCCGCACGTGGCTTGGGGCATTAGGCATACTAATAGCTTTATGTCTGCTGGCTTGCACCTATTATATATTAAGGAGGAAGATAAGCAACGGCGCAACCACGATAGACAAGATTCGCTCAGCACAGGAAGGACTTGAAACAGCACAGAAGGCAATGCAGGAAGAATCTGTGAAACTGGACAGCAAGTTGGTGGAGTTGTTGGACAAGAAGATTGAAGCCACGCCAACCCCCACTGCTAACGAACAGGCTGACCACACACTGGCACTGAAAGTTGCAGACGAGATAGTTCGTATAGAAACCAATTTGTCTCGTATGGATACATCAGTAAAGGGCTATAAGCAATTGGCCAAGGCAGTTGAACGCATTAGAACAAACTTTTTGGCAAATGGCTACGAAATTGTTGAGATGCTCGGTAAGCCCTATAATGAAGGAATGAAAGTTGTAGCAAACTTCGTTTCTGATGATACGCTTGCCGCGGGTGAGCAGAAGATAACAGGAATCATTAAGCCGCAAATCAACTACAAGGGCAAGATGATTCAATCAGCACAGATTACAGTAAGTCAAAATCTTTAAAACAATATCAACATGGCACGAGTAAAAATCGATTATGGCATTGACTTGGGTACAACCAATTCGTCGATATGCCGAATGGAAAAGGGAGAACCTGTAGTGATTAAGACAGACACGTTAAAGGACACTTTGCCATCGTGTGTGTCTATTAACAAAAAGGGAAGTATCAAGGTAGGCGATGGCGCTTATAATACAATGAAAAGCGACAAACGTCGTGCTACCAAAAGTTGGAAAGCAGAAGCATACAACACCTATATAGAGTTTAAACGTACGATGGGAACGGATACAAAATATTCTTGTTCTAATATCGGCCGCGACTATTCTTCTGAGGAGCTGTCATCGGAAGTTCTGAAAACATTAAAATCATTTGTTACTGATGAGGTGTTTCGTTCTATAGTCATCACTGTCCCAGCTAAGTTTACTGTCGGGCAGAAGACTGCAACTATTGAGGCTGCAAAGATGGCAGGTTTCGACCATTGTGAATTACTACAAGAACCCATTGCCGCTTCATTTGCTTACGGTCTGTCATCAGAACAGAAAAACGGCATCTGGATGGTGTTTGACTTTGGTGGCGGTACTTTCGATGCTGCATTGCTGAAAGTGGAAGACGGCATTATGCAGGTGTTCGATACGGCTGGCGACAACTATCTGGGAGGTAAAGACCTTGATGCGGCCATCGTGGAGAATATCATCATCCCATATCTAAAGGACAATTATTCCATTGACGGCATCTTGGCAGACAAGGAGAAGAATGCCGTGCTTCGTGATGCCATGAAGACCTATGCAGAGGATGTAAAGAACCAACTTTCGTTTAAGGACAGCGAAGACATTCTATCAAACCTTGGTGACTTGGGCGAAGATGAGGATGGTGAAGAGATAGAACTTGACCTTACAGTTACTCAACAACAAGTGTTTGACGCTATGCGTCCCGTTTTCCAAAAGGCAGTAGATGTTTGTAAGACATTGCTGGAACGTAACAACCTGAAAGGCTCTCAGTTGAATAAACTGATTCTTGTTGGTGGTCCGACACACTCACCGCTGATTCGCCAGATGCTTCGTGAACAGATAACACCTAATGTGGACACGAGCATTGACCCGATGACAGCCGTTGCTACAGGTGCTGCTCTCTATGCTTCAACGAAAGATGCTGATGTAAAGGATAGCGATATTGAGGTTGGAACCATCAAGCTGGAAATTGGCTATGAGGCAACATCTGTTGAACAAACGGAATGGGTCAGTGTAAAACTGGATAAGGCTGGTTCTGGTGCGTCCTGTCCAAATAAAGTGCTGGTAGATTTTGTACGTGGTGATAATGCTTGGTCAAGCGGTAAGACTGAGATTGACGAAATGGGTAATGTGATTGAGGCAAACCTTGTGGAAGGAAAGTCGAATGCTTTCACCGTTGTTGCCTATAATGAAAAAGGCGACCAATTACCTTGTTTCCCATCGGAGATTACCATCATTCAAGGTTCAAAAGTTGGTTCTGCGCCCTTACCTTATAATATAGGTATAGCCATTTGGGACGACCATAAGAGTAAAGCAATATTTAAGGCTGCAAAAGGCTTGGAAAAGAATAAGCCTGTGCCTGCCGTCGGAGTAGTCAATGGGCTTTCTACCTCAAAGCAGTTGCGTCCAGGAATGATTGGCGATGTTCTGACAGTACCCATCTATCAGTGTGAGGATGATCCTGAAGCTGGTCGAACAGCAGCCTTATATGAATATGTGGCTGACGTGGTAGTTACTGGTGAAGAAGTGGAATCGTTGATACCAGAGAATAGTCCAGTAGACATTACGCTGAAGGTTGACTCCTCTGAGCAGATGACACTGGACATCTATTTCCCATCTGTGGACTTCACTGTGTCGAAGTTACTTGACACCAGCAAGAAGCAAAGTGTGGACGAGGCGGAAAAACTAATACCGCAAATGATTCGTGATGCCCAGCGTGATATCAACCGCTTGGCCGAGTCGGGCATCGACACAGAGTCATTGCAGGCGGAGTTAAATACGGTAACTGAAGAGAACAAGAATAGCCAAGAGAAAAAAGCTGTCTTGCAACATCTCAAAGAGGTGCTTCGTAAGATTGAAGATGAAGATGCTGGCACAGAATGGGAACGCCTTGAAAAAGAAATCCGCGAAGAGTTTGAGCGCTTGGAGAAAGCTGATAGAGAGTTAGGCAATGACAAGAGCCATCAACTTGTCAGCCAACTCCGAAACCAGACAGACCAAGTGATTCGCTCAAAGAGTGTCTTAATGGGACGTGATGTGCTGGAGCAAATAACTCACGTATTCTTCCAACTCACTATGATTTATCAGTGCATGGGGCTCATTCGTGAATGTAATAACAACTTTGGCCGTTTCCGTTGGAAGGATGCCAATCGTGCTCGTCAGCTTGTGAATCAAGGAATGGCGGCAATGGCAAATCAGCCAACAGTGGAACAATTACAGCCTATTGCAGCTCAACTAATTGAACTGATGCCAAGAGAGGATGCGGTGAATGCTGGTGGATTCTTACATTAAACGCTATGTTTCTGTTTCAAAAAGGACAAGCAATAGATAATCGCTACATGGTGGTGTTTCCGCATAAGGAAGGTTCTTATGCGGAAACCTATCGTGTGAGGGATACTACTGGGAAACTGCGCTTCCTTAAACTGATATACTACTCGAAGTTGCAGTATTCTCAGTTCGACAAAGATGGTAGTATCATTGAGGTGGAGGTTGCCAAGATGCTGAATCATCCGCGCTCGGCCCAAGGGGACGCTTGCTCCTGCAAGAATGTTTGCAATTATGTGGATAGCGGGAAATTGATAGCCAACGGGCAGCAACTGGCATACATTGTGACCGAGTTTGTAAGTGGCGAGACTTTGGATAAGCGGATAGCCCGTGAAGGTGACTTAAGTGTCTATGAAATCAAGCAGGTGGCTAAGGCTTTGCTGTCTGCACTGCAATACCTACACTCACAGCCAACACCCATCATTCATAATGAGGTAACCGTTCAGAACTTAATGCTCGACCTTTCTGGCACGTTGGAGAACTTGAAGCTGATAGATTTTGGCTATGCCCGTTTCTTGAATCAAGAACCAGCTAAGCCCAATTTGAAACAGCTCAATCCGTTCTATATGGCTCCTGAACGGTTGAACGGGGTGAGTTGTATACAGTCTGACTTGTTCTCTGTCGGTGCTATTCTCTATCAACTGATATTTAATGAACTGCCTTGGTTCTTCGATGCCTCAAGAATGAGTGAGCAACAGATAGTTGAGAGACTACAAATAGAAAGAGAGCATCCTCTACGTATGCCTAATATAGATATGTTTGAGTTGGACGAACAACTGTTGAGTGTCATCTACAAGGCCACACAGAATGATGCACAAGACCGTTTCCAGACAGCCCAGGAATTGATGGATGCTATCGATGGAAAGGTTAAGATAGTCAGCAGAACGGGCAGCAAAACACCATCCAAGGAACAACAGAGAAAGGTAAAGCGAGGTAATGGCTTCGCTGATGTTGCGGGAATGACAGAACTTAAAGAACAACTGCAATCAGATGTGATAGACCTGCTGCAAAACCCAGAACAGGCAAAAGAATTAGGACTGAGCATTCCCAATGGGCTATTGTTCTATGGGCCTCCAGGCTGTGGTAAAACCTTCTTTGCAGAGAAGTTTGCTGAAGAGACGGGATTCAATTATCAGTATGTAAGAGGTTCTGATGTTGCCTCACCCTACATTGATGGTGGAAGAGGTAAAATAGCAGACATTTTTAATGAAGCCCGACAGAATGCGCCAACCATCCTCTTCTTAGACGAGGTTGATTCCTTGATAAGAGACCGCAGCGCACATAATAATGCAACCACGGCAGGAGCCGTGAATGAATTCTTGACCCAATTGAATAATTGTGGTGAGGATGGTGTCCTTGTGATTGCCGCGACCAATAAGCCAACAGATATTGATGAGGCAGCCCTGCGTGCTGGTCGCTTGGAACTAAAATACTATATTCCTCAGCCCGATAAGGAAACACGCACAAGGATGTTCCAAATTGGTATTATGAAACGCAACTATGATTTTGGCATAGATTATGAGTTGCTGGCTGACAAGACAGAAAATTACGTTTCGGCAGACATCAGTCTGGTTATAGACACTGCAGCCCGACTCGCCTTCAGAAGAAAGATCGGCAAGATAACTATGGCTCTACTTGAAGAGGCTATAAGCCAGACCAAGCCGAGTTTGACGTTGGAGCAAATCAAACGTCATGAGAATATTCGTGACAGATTTACGGGAGAGAAAAAAAGTAACGAACGACGTAAAATAGGTTTTTAATTATGGAACAAAACGAATTATTATTAAGAACAGCCTTCGCTTGCATGTCATGCGATGGCGACATTGCACCAGAAGAAGTTGAGCTGATTAAACGTTTGGATAGAGAAAAGCATCTGTTTGGCGACGTTGACATTGACAAGGAATTGGATGACCTTGTGAACGAAATCAACGAGAAGGGCAAAGGTTTCTTAAAGCAATACCTGATATCATTGGCTGAAGCATCATTGACTGAATCGCAAGAATTGCAAGTAGTTGACGTTGCGGTGCAAACTATACGGATAGATAATAGAATAGAGTATAGCGAAATAAAATTCTTTAAGGTGCTTCGTTCAAATTTGACAATCGTGTCAGACGAGACACTTCTTGAAAAGATTGATGGCATAGATGAAAACTATCTTGCTCAGGACATTCAGGCAGATTATCTACAGATGTATGATGACTACTTCAACACAATAGAGTTGCCAAAATTCGAGATATTGATGCAAGACTTATAATCTGTAGGCTATTTTTACTTTAATGAAGAAACGGGATTTCATACAGAAGACCATTCTCATACCTTTTATGCTATGCGCGGGATTCTTGCTCTTACTGGGCAAGAGTCTTGGGCTTAGCTATAAGCAAATATCCGTTATCTTCAACCTGTATCTTCAAGGAGGATTGTTGGCCCTGTCGGGAATGATGCCACTTGCTGCTATTATATGGAACATGCTGGAACATCCAAGTTGTATGGGCTGGCTTATAATGCTGTTATCTATGTTCTATTCCAGCATCTACGTTGTTGGCTTTGTTGGGCTTTTACGGCATTATCACCTTCCGATGAACTATGCATTCGATCTGTGTGTGAGTGACTTGTGCCGTGTCGCCTCAAAATGGCACATCTCTTATCATGCTGTTAATCTTGTGATATTCATAGGCTGGTGGCTATCGCTTGTTGGCATGAATGTGCTTATATCCCGCTCAATACTCCTGCTGTAAGCGCATTTTATGAAGCGCCGATTGCAGAATGTGAAAAATAATCCGTACCTTTGCCAACGATGAAACATATCTATCTCATTCTCGCAGCCATGATGCTGCTGTGCCTCGCCCCGATGCCGTATTAGGGAAAATCGGAAGGCAACTATTGCCACAGCGGCTCGTCCCGCCACCCTCGGGGAAAGCCCATGGCGGCAGGGTTGACGACGGGGTATTTGGCGAGCAATGCCTTGATGTCCTTGGTGAAAGTGTTCGTGGGGTTGATGGCGTTGAGCCAGTAGGCTATATAGCACAGGTGGGGATAAAGTTTATACGGATGGATATTTCTATTTGTAATCCATGGCTGCGTTGTCTTTCTTGGCAATACAGGCATAACAGGGAAACGGCGGTTCCAAACACGGGCATGGTGGGCACACTTATTTCGCAGGATAGTAATACTGGCCAGCCAACTGCCCAGAATGAGGTATTGAGGCAGGCAAAAATCCCTCGCTATAAGGTCTTTTGCACTATGGTCGGAAAAGTTCGTATAGAGTTTCGACAAAGTGCCGAGTGTCAGGACCTCAAGCGTTTTCCATGCAGGCGGAAACTCTGGAGTGTCGTATTTAGCAAAGTGTTCCGTGATGAAATCTTCCTGCGACCGCTGAATTTCCCGACGAATATGTGCTATATTGGACTGGAAACATGCAGCATCTTCACTGAGATTTTCATCTGCAAACCAGAAAGGGCCATGTTCTGAAGCGAAATAGCGAATCATCTTGCTGCGCGTGGTTACCTCTATCTGCAAAATAGCATGGAAGATGAGTTGCTTCAACTCTGCGTCGAAATGATAGACACCAACAATATCACGGAAATGAGTGTTGGCTCTGAAACAATGGCTTTCTTTGTCAACCTCCATCGGACGCCAATAGTCGGCCAGGCGGAAATAGCTCGTTCTGTCGAGGATGGCTATGGCTTCTGCCTCATCATCAATAATAAGCCCCCGCTGTTTCAGAGTGTCAATCTGTTGCGCGAGGGTAAGGGCTTGCTTGGTATATTCCATACTGAAAAAACGAAGTCCCGGCCTGTTGCACTCCCCATAAGAGGACGTGTGCCGGGATCTATTGAGTGCAAAGGTACGGTTTTTATCCGAAACAGCCAAACCTTTTACCGAAAAAGTGCATGAACGAATAATAATTAACAAGAAATGGGCGGATTAGTGGCTGGTGTAGAAATCGGTGATGCGCACCAGGGCGCGGGAACAGACGGGACAGAAATGCTCCACCTCGTTGATCTTCATGCGGCACTCCTGCGCAGGGCGATAGACGCCACGCGACTGATAGCCGCCTCCCTCGAAGACACCCACGCGTTGGGTGGCCTCGTTCAGCTGTCGGCGCTCCTCCTCGGTCCTGATGTTGCGGTAGTCGGGCACAGCCGCCGGCGGCGTGGGTACTGGTGTCTGCGCGGGCAGCATGTCGGCCCACTTGCTCTGGAAATCGACCAGCGTGGTCAGGTTGGGTTCCCAAGGCTCGATGTCGGCGGGGTACATGGTCTCGTAGCCGTCGTCGTAGAAGTACTCGTCGCCCAGGCCGCCGTAGGCATGGCCGAACTCATGTACCAGCACCTGCCTGAAGGTGGCATGGTCGCTGGTGCTGACGGTCAGCTGGTTGTAGATGCCTCCGCCGCCATAGACGGCGCTGTTGACCAGGACGATGACGTGTTCGAAGGGAACGCCCGCCAGCACATCGAAGAGGCGGTGCATGTCGCAGGCCATCAGGTAGCGCTCGGTGTAGAAGGTGTCGTACTGCGTGCCGACCGACGTGCGACTCCAGTAGCCCTTGTGCGGAATGCTGGGACCCTCGTCGAGCGACTCGGCTGCCACGGCCACCACGTTGAAGCGGTGCTTCAGCGAGGTGAACGGCTCGTGGGCAAACAGCGCCTCTACCGCGCGCTGGCAGTCGGCATAGAACTTGTCCGTCTGCTCGCGGGTGTAGCCCTCGGCCACGATGGCCAGGTCTATGCAGCCGGTGATGTCTATCTCTGGGCTGCCCTGCCAGACGTAGCGGAAGGGCGCACCGCTGTCTGACGTGCCGTGCGCGGCAGTGCCGACAGGGCGGTCGCCCCCACGGCGTATGAGAATGTCACGCGGGTCCAGGGTGTGGGTCATCTCGCCCACCACGCGGTTGTGGAAATCGGTCAGCGTGACGCTGACATCTACCTTCGCCTTGGGGAAGGGAACCTGGAAGCTGGTGGGGAAAGCCTTGCTCACGCGCGTGGCCTCCTCGGTGCCTTGCCACTCCTGAAAGAGTGTGGAGAAGGTGGCGACAAACAGCGGCTGACCCGTCTCGTGCGACCTGACGGTGAGCTGGCCGTTGCCCCGCAGTGGAGCATCGGCAAGCCGACTCTTGCGTCCGGCCCAACAGGGGTAGGCGCAGGCTTGCTCAAAGTAGATGTGCTGCTCGCGGTTGTTTCCGGCAAAGACATAGTCTATACGCAGTGTGCTGTCAGTGAAGCACTCGTCGAAGGTCTGTGCGCTGGCAGGCAGGCAGAGCAGTAGCGGTAGTAGCAGTTTATAGTTCATAGTTCTTAATTCATTGTTCATTGTTCATTGCCAGTCCCAAACATACGTCCTACGAGATGAGTATGGTGGAACAGGTCAGCGGTGCAAAGTTAGCAATTCTTTCAGACATACCTGCATTTTTCCCATCATTTTTCAGGATGGAGACGCTTGCCTGCACTTACGGCAGACGGCCAGCCCTCGTCAGAGACAGGACTGGCCGTCGGCCTTTCATTCGTGGTGTTGGGTGTCATCTTAGGACTTTTGCTTTCCCGTCAGAGATATAAATGCCCTTCTTTGTAACCAGAGACTCATAGTTGTAGCGGCGGCCCTGCAGGTCATAGACGGCTTCGGGCTGCTGGGTCCTGAGCTTCGGGTCTTGGCCGCCCAGCTCGTCGATACCTGTAGAAGAGGCAACCTTAATGCTGAAGGTGACGGCTTCGGGCCGGTCGGGCGTGGCATCGGTCTGTACGAACTCGATGGGCGAGATGGTGGCCTGGTATGTACCTTCTGCCAGCGTGTACTGCGCCTTGATGGGCAGGGTGAGCAGTGTGCCGCTCTGCGACGTGAATGGGTCGCTGTTCAGAGAGAAGCACTGGAAGCGGTCCAGTCCCATGCTTGTGCGTATGGAACTGACGACGTGTGTTCCGCTATAGATGTCGCCCTTGGTGAACGACGGATTGCCTGCGTTGTTGCTTTCTGAGCTGATACCTTCGGGATAGGCTATGTCCAGCTGATAGGCAGTGTAGGCAGGTGTCCCCAGGTCGAAGCAGATGACGACGCTGGAGGTGCCGCCCTTGGCAATCTCTACCTCTGGCACGGTAAGCGTGACTCCGGCATGGAGGGGCGACGCGGCCGCGAGGGCTGCAGTGATGAGGGAAATAATGTTTCGTTTCATGGTTTTTTCTTGTTTGGTCCCGGCGGCAGAACCGCCGGGCGCTGTTTACTTGGTCTTTATTGAATTGGCTATTTCCACCACGTCGGCAATGGAGATCTGGCCGTCGCTGTTGGCGTCGGCCTCTGTTGTTGCAAAGTTGGTGGCGGAGCCGTTCTTGATGTAGTTGGCCTCTGTGACGACGTCGGCAATGGTGAAACGGCTGTCGCCGTTCACGTCGCCCAGACGGTGGAACACTGGATAGAGGCTCATCTGTGCACCCACGGTCCAGGTGTAGCTGCGGTCGGTGGTGAGAAGCGTGAGCTGAGAGGTAGAGGCTGAACGGTGAGCTGCGCGGGCAGCGGCCTCGTCGCTGTCGGTGTACCAGCCTACGAAGTTGTGGCAGCGTTCCGAATTGGCGGTCAGCGTGACCTCCTCTCCATACTCATAGATGCCGGTGCCGCCACCGCTGACGGTGCCGCCGCTGGTAGCCGTGGCCTCATCGTCGTCATCGACGATGTTGCTTACCGAGAGGTTGAACGACTCGCGGTCGAAGAACAGCTTCAGCTCCTTGGCGGCCGAGAGGTAGTAGTCGTATGTAGGCTCGGTGGAGAGGATGTTGCCGTCGATGCTCCAGCGGTTGAAGACGTAGCCGTAGGCGGGCGTGACGTGAAGGGTGAGCGTGGTGCCATACTTATAGGCAGCGGCAGGCAGCCGCGGCGTGTCGTATGTGGTCTTGACGCCTTGGTACTCCTCGGCCACCACCACGACCGTGGCTGCATCCCTGAAGTTGTAGGCCAGGTTCAGCTCTACAGGCTTGTCGGTCTGCTCAATCCAGGAGATGGGTGTGGCGGTGAGGCCCACATGGCCGTCGGCATCCACTATCAAGGCTGTGTTCACCGTCAGACACCAGAAGCCATCGTTATGGGGCACTTGGCTCAGGTCCACCGTGAGTTTACGCCCATCTATGACGTAGGGCACGTCGGTCATATCGACCACCTCGCCCTGATTGACCAGCGACAGCGCCTTGGGCAGCAGCTGCTGGATGTCGGCGGTGAATGTTACCTCCACCGACTGCACCTCGGCATTGCTCACGCTGACGTCGCTCTCGTTCTCCACCCCGTTCAGTTTCACCGATATGATGTTCAGCGTGGCGGCCGGCTTCGGTGTGAAGCGAATGGTGTAGGTCTGCTCACCACTCTTGCAGTTGTCGATGATGTGAATCAGGTCTTCGTGCGTAGCCCGCTTCTTGTCGGGCAGGGTGGCCCATGTCTGCCAGATGTTGCGTAGGGGCAGCAGCGTGCCGTCGGCGCGGACAACCTCTGTGATAGTGGCGTTGCCGCCGGTGGGGTCTTCGACCTTGGCGTAAGTCCAACCGTCGCTGCCGGCATCGAGCGTGAGCGTATAGACAAAGTCTTCTGCCTTCGCGGTAGTGGCTGCACCGACGGCGATGGGTGCTGTGGTGCCGTCGCTGAGGTAGAGCGTATCGGGCAGGTTCTGTGCATCCTCCTCACCGTTCACCGCCCAACCGTAGTTGGCATTTGCGTTGCCTTCCACCACGACGCTACGGATGAGTTCGTGGATGCGTATCTGGTTCAGCAGCGACAGGTTGGGGTTCTGGCTCAGCGTGAGCAGTGTGTAGCTGGTGTTATACTCGATGAAGTGCCCCAGCAGACTCGACGTCATCCACCACTGGGCGTAGGCATGTCCGTGGGCGCCGATGGTGCCGAAGTCGGTGGTGACGCTCCGCCCGAAGGCGAGCGACTTCTCCTGTCCGTTCAGCTGCGACGACGTGATACTGTATTGCAGGAAGAGGCTCTCTTCGTTATCGACCATCTCGGGCTGTGCCGTCACCATGCGCAGGTTCTCGGCATCGCCATAGCCAATGTTGCTGATGAGCACGGCAAACTCGGCCTCCTCGGCCTGCTCCACCACGTCCTTGGTGATTGCATCGTCGGCGATGACGTCGCGCTGCATGAAGTAGTCGAGGTTCAGTTCGGGCGTGGGCTTCACGGTCATAATCTGCTCGGTCAGGTCGGCATGGCGTTCCTTGCCGTCAACCGAGAACGTGAGGTTGCCGCCAAACACATAGTCGATGGCGGCTATCGGGGCCGCATACTTGGTGGGGACAAACTTCACCTTTAGCACACCTGTGCTACCGGCGGCAAGCGTCCACGGGCCGTCGGTGCCGCCGGTAAAGCCGGTCAGCTCGGTATAGCTGATGTCGAACTCGCGGTCGGTGGCCAGCGTGCCGTCAGGCATACGCTCGGTCAGCGTGAGCAAGATGTCGTCCATCGCCTTGTCGCTGCCGTTCTCGATGGTCAGCGTGCCCTCGAAGGCCTGGCGGGTGAGGGTGAGCAACTGGTTGAACTGCAGCTTGACGGTGACGATGACGTCATCGTCTTCCACGACAGTAGCCATTGTGCAGTTGCCGGGCAGGATGGGCTTGCAGTTGGTACCAATAGAGGTGTAGGCATAAATCTCGCGCCCCTTGGGTTCGTCGCCACATTTCCATGTATAGGTGGCTCTCCACTCAATGGAGCAGCCCTCGTCACTCTCTTCCTCGCGTGTATAACGGATGGTAACAAAGCTGGTTTCCTGCGGACGCAGGTCGAATACGATGGGCGTGAGCGCTTCCCACCTGAAGCCCTCAATCTCTGGCACGGTGAGCGTCACGTCGCGCGCCTTGATGAGTCCGCGGTTAGTCAGTGTCACCTGCACATCGACATGTTCGCCCACGGCCACATCGCTCATCTTCACCCGACCAGGGGCTGAAATCGTCACCTGCGGGGCAGGCACAGCCACTTCGAGTGTGGCTTCGGTCACAATTTCATAGCCATCGCCCTCCTCGGTCTCCACCACCTGGTACTCAATGTTGATGCCGTCGCCGATGCTGAGGTTCACCGTGCGCTCCGTGGTCTGTCCGGGATAAATCAGGATGTTGTTGGTGTAGGTCTCGTGGCCCTCGGCCGTCACGGTGAACTCGTAGTAGCCCTCCACCTGTGTGGTCTGGGCTGTGCCGTCGCTGCCGGTTGTCAGCGTGGCCACCACGTCGCCCGTCAGACTGTTGCGCAACTCGATGGTGGCGTTCTGCACCTTGGGGGCGGCCTCGTCGTAGTAGGTGTATTCGTCGCAGACGGAGAAGAGGACGGTGCCCTTCTCGTCGGAGACGATGGTCACCTGGTAGGGCAGTACCTGGTTGTTGCCGTTTTCGATGTTGATGCCGATGTATCCGTCGTAGCGGGTGTTGGCCTCGCCCGCGGGTGTCATACTGATGACGGCAGTGGCGGTCTCGCCCGGTGCGATGGACATCAGTGCGCCTTGCAGCGTCATCCAGTCGGGCAGCTGCATGGTGACGGCCCCGGTAGCAGCGGTGCCGTTGTTGGTGATGCCAAGGTTGTAGATGCCCTCGGCATCCTTCTTCACCGTGGTGACGATGCCCGTCACGTCGAACGCGATGTCGGCGTGCGGCGTATTTGGGATGACGATAGCTCCGTTCTCGCTGCCCATACACACATTGTCGCCATTGCTCTTGCAGAGCAGGGCCTTGGTGACGGTGACGGCGTATGAGCGGCCGTCGAGCCACTGCTGCGAGGTCGTCACGTCGAGCGTGAGCAGCAGCCCGCTATGGCCCTTCAGAGGCTTGTTCTCTGCCGAGAACACCGTCACCTTATACAGATTGTTGTCGCTGTCGATGCAGGCGGCACTCAGCTGGTGACCATCGGCACGACTGGCCGAGAGCTGGCAGCCGTCGGCGTTGATGCTGCCGCCACGGGGCAGCTTCACTTGCAGCTCTACGGCAACGATGTCGTCGATGTTGTCCATCGTCACGGGCACGCTCACCGACTGTCCCAGGTCGAGATATGCCATATTGGCAATGCCTATGGCGACGGTATTCTGTGCCACAGCCCCCAGCACTGGCCACACCAGTGCGAGGAGAGTTACTATTGTTACTTTTATACGGTTCATGCTGTTCTTGATTATTTGATGACGACTTTCTTTCCATTCTGTATATACAGTCCCTTACGCGGCAGGCTCTCTATCCTCTTGCCTTGCAGGTTATAGAGCTGGCTGTCAGTGGCCGACGAGGCGTCCTCTGTCTGGCTTATGCCTGTGACGGCAGTTCTGCTCACGCTGACGGGTCGTGCCTGGCTGTCGCTCAGCACAGCCGCGGTGAGCCGTGGCGTCAGGCTGGCATCGAAGGTGGCCAGCACGGTGCGTCCCTCGCCTATCGGCTGCGGCTGCATAGAGTAGAGGATGGCGCGTGTACCGTCGCCCTGCGGCGTGGTGGCTGTGGCAACGGCCATCTGGCCTACCTGCCAGCTGAGCTGCGCGGGCAAGATACCGTCTATGCGGAGGTCGAGGGCAGCCACGGGCTTGCTGGTGCAGAGCACTATCCGGCCAGGCTCCACGCTCAGCGTGGCTTCGGTCTCACGCACAGGCTGGCTGAACATTCTGGCGTATGCCGCCTGCACAACATTCTCTTGTGCCAGCAGGATGTTCACCGTCGTGACGATGTCCTGGACGTTGATGTCATCGTCCGCACCGTAGGTGTCAGCAGCGCAGAAGTTGAAGAGGCCCGACGACTGGTTGTTGCTGTAGTTGAGCGTCGATTGCAGGTCGAGCACGTTGAGCACGTCGTCCATGTTGGCATCGCCCGTCTCATACTTGTAGGTAAAGGTGAAGTGGTGCGGATAGACGCACTCCACCGTGGCGGGCGACGGCCAGTAGAACTTGAAGTTTGAGGACGTTCTGCCGTCAGCATGGATGTAGCAGTCCCAGTACTGTCCGCCGTCGATGCCTCCGTGGAAGAACTGGCAGTAGCCCCCCACACCGATGAGCGTTGATACCATTGTGCGGCTCTGACTGTTATAGAAGGCAATGGGGGGCAGTCCGTCCGACAGGCGGCAAGCCTCATAGAGAGTAAGTTCGCCTACATAGCCGAGGCTCTGACGTTCGATGTTGAGGTTGCAGCCGCTCTTCAGTGTAGCTGCCAGTGTCCGGATGTCGCCCGTGATGGCATTGCCGCTGAGGTCGAGCTTCGCCAGGCGCGTCATGCCCGTGAAGGCGAGACTGCTGATGTCGCCGCTCAAACCGTTCTCGCGCAGGTCGATGCCGGTGACGTAGCCGTCGGCGTCGAAGGTGACGCCGCGCCAGCGCGATGCCGTCTGCACATTGGTGTTTGTTATCCACTTCGTGCGCCAGCTGTCGCCGCCGAGGGCGACCGCGATGTTGCAGAGGTCAGCGTAGTCAGCCTCGTTCATCGGCGTGACGACAGGCATAGCGCCCAGGTCGCCCACGATGTTGAACTCGCCCCACATCTCATCGGCCTTAAACAAGTCCACCATCTCTTCATAGACATGAAGCGTACATGCAGAGCGGTCGAAAGCGCCGAAGGCTTCATCGTGGGTGTAAGGCAACTCTACGGCATAGTAGTAGATATCCTTTAGGTTCCTGTCGTTTGCAAACGCATTACCGTAGATAGCTGTAACGCTTTTCGGAAGTGTAAGGGCTGTTAAGCCGTTAACGTTCCACATGGCATCGCGGGCAATGGCCGTAACATTCTCCGGCACTTCGTAAGCGCCCTCCGTGCTCAGAGGCAGGCGGAAGAAGAAGTTGCCAAGGATAACAGACGATTTCAGATTGGGACAATTGTCGAAATACATTCCGTTGCCGCCGTCCATCTCTGTGACTCCTTCGCCACCTGTTACCGTTTCGAGCGAGGTTGCTCCGTTGAGAATCCTCGGACATACATAAGTGACGCTACTCGGAATGTTGACGGTTTTCAAGTTAACGCAACCTTCAAGGACACTCCATCCTCCGATTCTTTCAAGCGATGTTGGCAGAATAATCTCTTCGAAAGCACAGTTCATCAGTTGTTCGTGACCCAGATTGTTGCCATCCACCGTTGCTGCGCCTAAGTCGAGTGCATCAAGCGAGGCTCCCAGATTGTCACGGAGATCATAGAGGTCATCCTCATTCACAGTGCCCGTGACGGTCAGCTTTGTGATGTCCATCATGTCGGTGCAGCCGGCGGCGGTCATGGCAGCGGCGAGAGCCTGGCTGAAGGTGCCCGTCTCTGCCACATTGACGGCAAGCTCGAAGGTCTGATATGTGCCGAGGTCGCCCACGATGGACGGGAAGTCCTTCCATCCGTTGACATTCTCGTACCGGCTCACACAGTTGGAATAGACGTGCAGCACGGCTTCCTGGTTGATACCATCGTAGAATGAATCGTCCCACGAAGGAGGCGTCTTGGCATAGCAGGTCACGTTCTTGATGTTGAAGCCGGGTAAGGCTCGCCATCTGATGCTGGTCACCCTCTTGCCGATAGTGACTTCCTCCAGATTGTCGCAGAACTCGGCCCAGCAATCCGGAATGTTTGTCATACCATTGCCAATGGTGATGCTCTTCAGGGCGCGACAGCTCTGCACGACTCTGTCTCCCGTCTCCGTCACTCCGTCGGGTATTGTGATATTTGTCAGGCCGCTGTTCTCGAAAGCATGGGGACCAATGTACTCAAGGGTAGAGGGCAGCGTGACATCCTGAAGTCGGCGACTGTCGGCAAAGGCTTCACTGGCAATGCTGGTGACTGTTGTCGGCACCATGATTTTCTTGTAGAGCGTCTGATAGAACATGCGCTCGGTGACGGCATTGTCGGCGAGCGTTGCACCGCTGAGGTCAAGCATATACATATTATATAATGTGGCGGGCAGAGCGTTCAGGTAGGCCACGTCATCGGCATTGATGCTGCCCGTTACGGTCAGGTTGCGGATGAGTACCTTGTCGCTGATCTGAGCCTCGGCCACGGCAGCGTCGAAGAGTGCGTCATCGAGCGTGCCTGCGGTAGCCACGTTGATGGTCATGTCGGCCAGTTCGCCGGTCACAATGCCTACGATGCGGCCCATATCGCGCCACTCGTCGGCGTTCTGGTAGTCCTCAACAGCCGAGGCGGGTACATGCACTGTGCAGGCAGCGCGGTCGAAGCCAAACACTCCGTCGTAGCAGGTGGGAGGTGTTGCAGCATAGCAATAGATGTCCGTAAGGTTTTGGCAGTTTTCGAAGGTATCGTTGCCTAAGTCTGTGAGCGAGGCGGGCAGGAAGATGGATGAAATCTGCGAGTTGCGGATTGAACCGGGTGCAGTCTTCTTGATGTCGGCAGGCATCTCGAATTCGCCCGTTACGTTGGAAGGCATGTAGAGGAACACCGAGCCGCCATAGACAGGCTCTGTAATGGCTGTGCCAAAGAAGGGGTCCCAGTCATCCCAGCTGTCACACTCAGAGAGGCCTTCCATGCCTGTCACTGTGGCAAGGTTTTCGCAGCAGTCGAAAGCCCATCTTGCAATGTGCTTTACCGAGGCAGGAATATCAATAGATGTCAGGCCGTTGCAGTAACGGAAAGCGTCAGGATTGATGTATTCCAACGTCTCAGGAAGAATAAAGGAGGTGAGCTTCTCGCAGCTGCGGAACCGCGCATCGCCGATATAGTTTCCTTCGATGGTGGCTCCGCGGAGGTCGATGGTAGCCAGCGAATAGACTCCAGTACACATCTCCGAGAGTGTCCATAAATCATCCTGATTGATGTTGCCCGTGACGGTGATGGATTCCACAAAGTAGCGATTGCTGCCCTTGGCTTTTGCCGCCTCGTCAATAACAGCACCGATGGTTCCCTGTTCCGTCACGTTTACAGTTAAACTAATAGGCGTGCTGAACTCTGCTTTCACCGTCACATTCTTGGCAGGCCAGATGAAGGTATATACATTGTGGTCGTCTGTCGGCATGACTTCCACATCGTTGCCGTCGGCATCGGTCACAGTGACAGACATGATGCCGTAGCCTTCGTCAGGAATCGTTGTGATGGTTGCCTCTGTTCCTGCAACGAACACGGCGGGTGTCACTGTAACAGACCCGTGTGCGGTTGGGGCGATAGTCAGTGATATGGCCGGTGTACCTTCCACCTCAATGACGGGATCGGCATCGAAGGTAGTGGCTGAGGTCAGAGGCTCGCCGTTGTAGGTGAAGGTTGCGTTCTGCAGACCTAGCTGTGCTGCCGTAGGCATCTGGCTTCCGACAGGACTGTTCATATACAGATAAACTACATGTTCTCCGTTGAGCTTCAAGTCGGCACGATATACATGCTTTGCGGCAGCGTTGGTGAGAACGGGGCTTTCGTCCGTTCCCATTGCCTGGCCCCACACCTGCCCCGTTGTCCAGTCGCGCTGGCCGCTCTGAAGTTTCTGCGTGATGGTGCCGTCGGCCAACTGCCCAGTGGTGACGGCAGTGCCTTGCCTATACCGGTCATAGTCTGCAACGGAAGAAATGTAATAGCAGTTTGTCACCTCTGCGCCATTACGGCAGAAAGTAGCACAATCTTCATTAGAAGCAATATCATAAACACCGAGGTTCAGGCAATTAAAGAAATATGCTCCGTCATCTTGCCACCCGCAAAAACCACCGCACCTATCTATGTTGGGCCCGTGGATACTTCCGGTGAATAAACAATCATAGAAATAAGCAGGCCCCCCATCGCGAACTAAGCAAATGAACCCTGCGCATGTGCCATCGCCCTCATAACTTGAGGTAATAGTCACGTTACTGGTACAATTTTGTATTGTAACATTCTGAGCCCACCCGATAAGGCCTGCTGCGCCGTGATTGTTGGTGGTGAGTGTTCCGTCAATCACCAGGTTCTTGAAAGTGCTGTTGCGGGTCCAGTGGAATGGACCGGTGCGTTCCAAGTCGGTCACGATGTTAAGGTTCAACGTATGTCCCTGCCCGTCGAATGTGCCGCTGAAGGGCATACCCTCTGTACCCACCATCGTAGTGACGCTGATGTCCTGGGTGAGCTTGAACGAGCCGCCGTTGTAGGCATCGAGATTGCCGGCGAGTTCGTTCCAGTCATCGGCACTGGTGATGAGCCAGCTGCCGGAGGCATCCTTCATGAGCTTGGCTATGTTCACCGTCTCGGGGCTGAGGCCCACGATGGCCAGCATCTGGTAGTGCCAGCCTGTGGAGGTGACGGGAGACTCGGGAGCATTCGGGTCGAGGGCGAAGAGGTTGAAGAAGCCGTTGCAGGCACCGCCCCAGCCCCAGTTGACGTGGAAGTAGTTGCCGTCGGCCTGATAGCCGTCGATGACGAAGGCGTGGCCGCCCACCTCGCCATTGCTGCCGTCGCCGTTGAGGGTGGAGTAATAGACGGGGCGGTGCTCGCTCACCTCTTTATATATGAGGTCCTCCCAGCCGTTGACACTATAGGCGGCGGCGCTGCGGAACTGGGCATTAGCGTTGTAGCCCAGCTTATCCTTGAAGGCAACGAGGGCGTCGCCGTTGTAGGCACCCGAAGTGAAGCCGTAGTCCATCTGTGCCGCCTGTCCGCAGTAGCGCATCAGCGTGGCTACGGCCGTCCGCTCGTCATTGGTGTAAGAGCCACTGTAGCTCGGGAGCATGTTGTCCCAATCGAAGGTGGTGGCTCCCCATGCCGACACGTTGAGCCTGTTGGTCTCAGAAGTGTAGGCCGCCAGGCTTGGCACCTGCTGTGTGGGGTAGCGGTGGTAGTAGGCTATCTGCGCCATGGCCGTGGCCACACATCCGGTGAGGGCTGTCTGGTTGCCGAGCGTGGGGCAGTAGGCGTTGTATGGGTCGCCCTGGTCCCAGGTGGTGGTGAGCAGTGGGGCAACGTCGGCCATCTGGCCGCTGATGTGGTGCTGGGACTTTCTGGCCCGTGCCGCAGAGCCGGACTGGGCGCTTGTCTGCCCCAGCTGTTCTATCTGCCGGGCATAGATGGCCAGCATCTCGCTGAGGGCGGCCGGCACGTGTGCGGCATTGAAGCTGCCGCTGTCGGTATAGCCCAGGATGGAGCGAGTGCGGTCGTCGCCGCTGGCTATGACAAAACCGTCCTGCTCACCAACGTTGAACACATAGAGAGCCGCTGCGCCCGAGGGGGTGCTTCGTATTGCTGCGGGTGTGCGGGCTGGTGCCAGGCGCTTACCCGCAGACGCGGATTGCCGAGAATGTAGGAAACTTTGGACTTTCGCCCTTGCTTGGTCTTCGGTGATGCTTTCAGCCTTCGCGCTTAGCGAGAGAAACATCAGCGCTACAACGAGTAGCGGGGGGGTAAAATAAGTGTTTCATAAAAAAGATGTTTGGATATAAAATTGTTTGAATATGAGAATTGTCTTGATATAGTTAGGTCTGTTTCTATTGTTTTTAAGCCTTTGGCACGGGAAAACGCGGACGGCTGCGCGGACTATAATGGTAGACCGGTAAGTCGAGCCGTGCTCTTCCGTGTTCTTCCGTGCCAAAAGACTCGTGTGGGCTACTTCAGCGGCAGGTACCAGTTGGCCTCCTGCGTCAGGTCCTTCACGGGCTGCTTGTAGGCCAGCTTGTAGGCTAGCCATTCAGAGCCAAAGTTCTGGCGATAGGTGTTGGCCTGGTTCTTGTGGCGGGCCAGACGTGTCAGGTCGCCGAAGCGCGAGCCCTCAAAGGCCAGCTCCAGTGCCATCTCGTCGCAAATTAGGTCCTCTACGGCATTGATGGTGTCGGCGAGTGTCAGTTGAGAACTGAGAATTGAGAACTGAGAATTGAGTTCGTTGAGCTTACGTCCAACGATGGTGTCCATCTGGTAGGGTGAGAATGCTCCCTGGGTGTAGTAGCAGCCGCGGCTGTGTATGCCCCAGTTACCGGTGAACTTCTCGCGGTTCTCGGTCGATAGGAACGGCACGGTGGTCTGCAGCATCTGCATGGTGGCATCGTTCAGATAGGCTGGCCTGTCGGTGAGCAGGGTGGGGGAGATGCCGTCCTTCAGTATGGCGAAGGCAGCCTGCGGGTAGCCCATGCGGTTCATGGCCTCGGCCAGACGCAGATAGACAGAAGCCGTGCGGTACAGAGGCACGTTGGCATTGTTGAATTTCTCCATAACGGCAAAGGCCGAGTCGCTCTTTGCTGTCTGATGCATGGTGACGTAGCGGCGCAGGTCGCCCATCTCGCTGCTCAGCACCACGGTGCCTGCCCCCTGTGTGGCGTAGGGTGTGTAGTAGTAGGTCTGGCCATCGCTCAGCGCCATGTAGGCCGGCGAGGCATCCACCTGCCGCTCTATGAGGTATCGCTCTGTGGAGGACATGCTGCCGCCGGTGGTGCTGTAGAAGTCGAAGCCGAAGATGCGTGGCAGGTCGGTGGTCACGCCGCGCAGGCGGTTGGCCGCCAGTGGTATATAGGTCACGATGTCGCTGGTCGAGCCTATGCTGAAGATGTTTGCCCAGGAGAAGGCAGAGCTGCTGAGGTTGTACGATATGGTGGCAGGCATCTTGTCGCCCAGTATGGTGCGCATGTATAGCGACGTGGGCATGATGTAGGCCTGGCGAGCTACCCAGCTGTTATTGCTCAGGAAGCGGAAGTAGCTGCGTGCAGCCTGCTCATACTGGTGGGTCTCAAGGTACAGGTCGCCCAGCACGATGTCTATCGGCAGCATAGTCCTGGCCGATGCCACTATCTTCTCCTCCTGGTTGTTGCTGGTCGAGCTGTTCAGCACGCCGGCGCTGATGTTGCCGTATGCAGGTACTGGCGTGCCGCTGAAGCGCAGCATCTCTGGCACCAGTGCATCGACAATGCCCTGCAGATCCTTCTCGGGCAACTGCTGGTTGGCCTGTTCTATGCTGGTCAGGGGCTCTGTGTAGAAGGGCACCCTGCCGTATGTCTTTGCCAGCTGCATGTAGGCCCATGCCCTGACGGCCAGCGCCTCGGCATACTCGGGCAGCGCCACGCGGCGCGAGCCTGTGCGCAGCGTGGTGTCGCGGTGAGCCAGATAGTAGTTACAGTTGTTGATGATACGATAGTAGAGATAGGCCGAGTCGTAGCGGCACTCGGTAGTGGCCGAGAAATTGGCCAGCTGGCGCAGTGGTGTCTCTGTGTAGCTGTTGGTCTGAACCAGGTCGCCTCGCATTTCGCCCTGCAGCACATACTGGTCGGCTGCCTGTTGCAGGCATTTCAGTATGCCGAGCGTGTAGAACATAGAGTCGGTCTTCTCGTCCAGTGCGGGGTCGTATATCTGTCGGTCGCTGTCAGTCTCGTAGATGTCGGAGCAGGAAATGAAGAATGAAGAATGAAGAATGAAGAATGCTGCGCCGAGCAACTTCATCATCATGTTCATGCTTCTTTCCTTTGTGTAAGCTTTGTTTCTCATGGTTCTTGTTGGATTTATGGCTACGCCTGTGCGTGCGGTAGCAAATTCTTCATTCTTAACTCTTCATTCTTCATTTTAAAGGTTGATTCTCAGTCCGGCTGTGAAGGTGCGGCCCATGGCCACGTTGCCTGCGTCGATGCCCTGACAGAGTACGGTGTTAGCCACCGACATCTCTGGGTCGCTGCCGAGGTAGTGTGTCAGGGTGAACAGGTTGTTGGCCTCGGCCCAGATGCTCAGTCCCTGCAGCCATGTTAGGCTGACAGGCACCTTGTATGTCAGGCGCACGGTCTTCAGTCTGAGGTACGAGCCGTCTTCTATCCAGCGGCTTGAGAAGCGCGAGTTGCCCATTGGGTCGCCGTATGCTATGCGTGGCATGTCGGTTTGCTGTTTCTCTGCCGTCCACCGGTTTGTCATGGCTGTGGTCTGGTTGTAGAAATTGCTGCCGCCCTCGAGCATGTAGCGCTGGTAGTTGTATATGTCGTTGCCGAGCGAGTAGTTCAGTCCGACGAAGAGCGAGAGGTTCTTCCACGTCATGTTGGCAAAGATGTTGCCATAGATGTCGGGATTGGGGTTGCCAATGATGGTCTTGTCGGCCTCGCTTATTTGTCCGTCGCCGTTCAGGTCGGCATAGCGTACGTCGCCGGCGCGGAAGTTCTGTCGTGCGCCCGTCTCGTCGATCAGGTAGAGGTATCCGTCCTTACCGGCAGCGGCTGCCTCGGCGTCGGTTGCAAAGACACCCTGTGCCACATAGCCGTAGAACATGCCCACGGGCTGTCCCACCACGGTCGAGATGTTGTCGGTGCCGTAGATACTGGAGGTGTAGCCCTGTGCCGTCTTCTGTCCGTTCATATAGATGAGGCTCTCGTCGGGCAGGCTCTTCACCTTGTTGACATAGTGGCCCACGCTGGCGCCCAGCTCTAAGCTCAGGTTGCGTGCCACTATCGGCTTGGCTGTCAGGCTGACCTCGAAGCCGGTGTTGTCCACCGAGCCGCCGTTGCTCCAGTATCGGTTGATGCCTGCCACGGGGTTGGAGAACTGCTTCAGCGTGAGCAGGTCGGTGGTGTGGTTGAGGAAGTAGTCGAACTGCAGGCTCAGACGGTTGTTCAGCATGTGCGAGCGCAATCCGAAGTTCAGTTTGCGTGTCTTCTCCCATGTTATCTTCTCGTTGCCTATGTTGTCAAGCTGTGCAGCCGACGCCTTCCACAGGTACTTGGTGGCGCTGAACGACGTGCGAGCTGCGTATGGGTTGATATCGTCGTTGCCGCTCCAGTCTATGCCTGCCTTCAGCAGCAGGTAGTTTATGCCGCGCATTTTGGGGAACCAGTTCTCGTTGGTTATGACCCACCCGGCCTGCACACTGGGGAAGAAGCCCCACTTCACGCCAGCCAGCTTCAGGCCCTTGGCCTCGCGGCCAATGCGGCTGCTGCTCTCCATGGCCAGCGTCAGCTGTGCATAGTAGCGCTGCCGGTAGTTGTAGTCGGCCTGGGCATACCATGTCGTGTTCTTCCATGTGTCGTCGGCTCCAGTGGCGTCTATGAAGTCCATGTTCGAGCTGATGTTTGGTGTCTTGTCGTTGCCGGCGCTCTTGTACTGTCCTTCGGGCTCGTTGTCGTCGAAATCGAACGATGTGTAGCGCATGCCGATGCAGGCGTCAATGAAGTGCTGGCGCAGTTGGCGTGTCCACTCCAGTCGGGTGTCGCTGACCACGCTTGTCTGCTTGTTCAGCATCGACTGCGACTTGTTCTGCACCGTGCCTATACCGTCGATGAGGAACGTCGGCATGCCGCCCACGGGGCGATAGTAGCGCTGCGAGTTGCGGTCGAAGGTGTAGCTGAAGGTCTCTGTCAGCGACAGTGCGGGTGTGAACTGCAGGCGCGGTGCTATGGTCACGTTGAAGTGTGTGGTCTCCACGCGGTTCTTGTTGATGCCCTTGCCGTTTTCAAGCAGTGCAGTCGGGTTGCCCAGGGTGAGCGTCTCGTCGAGGTCGGTCAGGTAGTCGTCGGCTTGCGAGAGCGTTGACGACAGCTGCCCATTGCTCTTGTAGGTGTAGGGGTTGAGGAACGGCGACTTGATGAGCGCCAGGAATGTGGGCGACGAGACGGTGCCTGAGGTGACGTCCTCGGGCGCTTCGTTGTCGAACACGTTGCGGTTTATCTTGGTGAAGCTCATGTCGAAGCGGGTCGAGAGCTTCTTCAGAATGCTTATGTCGGTGTTGAAGCGCACGTTCAGGCGGTTGAAGCCGTTCTCCTTGGCTGTGCTCTGCGCGTCGGTATATCCGAGCGACAGGTTGTACATGCCCACGTTGTCGCCGCCTTGCACGTTGATGTTGTAGTTCTGTGTCAGTGCGGTGTGAAAGACCTCGTCCTTCCAGTCGGTCTGGCTGTGGTACGTGTTGTAGTAGTACTTGCTCTGGTCGTTGGACAGGAACTTCAGCTCCGACAGGTCCATCAGCGTGTTGACGTTGGGGTAGGTGCCCAGCATTTCCGAGGCGTAGAGCCTGTACTGGTCGGCGTTCATCATCTCGGGCAGTCTCGACACGAGCTGTACGCCCACGCCCACGTTGGCGTTGATGCGTGTAGCCATGGAGCGGCCGCGCTTTGTCTCGATTACGATCACGCCGTTGCCGCCTTTGGCTCCGTAGAGGGCTGTGGCGTTCTTCAGCACCGTCACCTTCTCTATGTCCTCGGGGTTCAGGTTGAGTAGCAGGTTGGTGTAGTCGCCTGTGTGCAGTGCCTGGCGGCCATACTGCATGTCCTGCACCACGCCGTCGATTACTACCAGCGGCTGTGCGTTGGCGTTGAGCGAGCTCAGTCCGCGCACGAACATGGCTGCGCCGTATCCAGGTCCGCCCGAGCGTGTTATGGCCCTGACGTCGGCTCCGAGCTGCGCCTCTATGTCGGTTTCCACGGTCTGCGATGTTGTGTTGGCAATGCTGGCCGTGGCCGATGCCGTTATGTCGGCTCCTTCGGTGTACATGGCGCGGAAGCGGTCGGGCAGCAGCTCAATGCATCCTGCCGCACCGAGTGGCACCTGCTGGCTGAGGTACTGTGGCGTGTGTACGTACAGTGCCGTGGCAAAGGTGGGAACCTTCAGCACAAAGCTGCCGTCGTCTTCGGTCATGGTCGAGTATGTGTCGTGGCCCAGCGCCTTTATCAGTACGCCTGCCAGCGGAGCCTTTGTGGCGGCGTCTATCACCGTGCCCCTCACCTCCTGTGTGGGATAGGCGGGGCGTGTTGCTTTCTTCACGGCTGCCTTTGGCTGCTGCTCGTCAGCAGCCTCGTCTTGGGCGCTGGCTGTCAGTGTTGCGCCGCAAAGCAGGCAGATGGCTGAGTATATATATATGTATCTGTTCATGGCGTTGTTATCTGTTAGTTGCGGTCGTACTTATAGTCGGGGTGTTCTTTCAGATAGTCGTCCAATGCTTTCGGGCGCAGAATGATGCAGTCGAAGCGCAGGGTGCGGTCGTAGGTGTCCGACAGTGCGTTGGTCACCGAGCTGCGTATGCGCAGGTAGGGATAGATGGGCTGCGAGCTGCTGCCGAGTCCGGCGTATGCCACGGGGAAGGTGCACTCGCCCAGGCAGAGCGTGTCTATGCGTGCGCTGTCGGTGGTGAACGACGTGCCGCCCTCTATCGGGTTTACAAGTCGTTTCTCCTGCAGCTTGCCCTTTTCGTCGGTGTAGCACATGGTGCATATCAGTCGGTTGGGCTTTGTCTGCCGGTTGGCGTTTACTATGTTGGCAGGAACAGTGACGAGATACACCTCGTATGTTGCCGAGCGTACGCCGCGCATGTAGAACGCCAGCTCTGGGTTGCTGCTTGACGAGGCCGGTGTGGCTTCCAGATACCTTCCGTTGGAGACGCTGCCCGTCACGGCGGGGTTCTGCGAGCCTGCGTTGATGGTGTTGGTCGTTGTAGAGCAGTTGAAGGCGCCAGCCAGCAGCGAGCTGTTCTCGGCCTGCTGCATCTGTTCCGGGCACCAGCTTATCCAGTGTGGCATGCGCAGGCTGTCGGTCACCCAGATGGCTCCGTTGCTCTTTTCCACGCGCGTGGCGCCGGCGAAGAGGTTGGCGGCATCTTCGGCGTAGAATTTCGCTGCGGTAGTGCCGTAGAGCGAGTCGCACTGCAGCGTCTGTCCTGTCTGCAGGGCTTTCAGCTTGCGGTTGTCATACAGGTTGTTGTTGAAGAACAGGTCGCGCATCAGGTTCATCACCACGAGCGAGTCGTGCAGATAGGCAGCGTTTATGCTAACTCTGCTAACGCGGCCTTTGCTGGTGGCGGCCACGCTGTCGTTGTTCTCGAAAGTCGGCAGGTAGTTGTAGTACGTGCTGATGGCCTCCTTGGCCTTGTGCCATGCGCTGTTGTCGGGCACCAGCATGGTGTAGTTGCTGTCCTCGCGGTTGATGTAGCTGTAGTATAGGCTGTAGAGGCTGTTGTCCTCCTCCATGATGGAGTCGAGATACGTTATCTCGCCGTCCACGGTTGGTCCCTGCACGCTCTTGCGCTCGTTCAGCACCCTTATGTCATAGCGGTGGTAGAAGTTGCTGATTGAGTCGATGGCAAATGTCTCGTTGTTCAGCGACTCGTAGATGTTGGCCTTGTATGGAATCTTGCCGTTGATGGTGTGCAGTGTTCCGTTGCCTGCTGCTATGTTGCTGCGGCTGAGGGCTATGTCCTGTATGGTGTAGTTGCCGTTGCCTGCAAAGTCCATTCTCTTGTTGTTGAGCATGAGAATGCGCTCGCTGACTCTGCCCGAGGCGGGATAGAGGCTGCGGGCTATGTGGTTCTGCACGAACTCGCGCTTCAGCTTGTCGTCGCCAGCCGACTGCAGTGTGGTGTAGTCGAAGGTGCCGTCCTCTGGGGCCCACACGGTGTATGCCTGCGGAGCCGTCAGCACCTTGTCGTAGCCTGTCTGCGAGAGCAGTGCGGCAAACTCCGACAGATTGCCCTGGTTGTTAATGTTTTCCCACAGGGTAGCTCCCTGGGTGTCAAGTACCTGCGTTGAGGCGTCGTAGTGGTCGTCCCAGTCGGTGCAGGCGGTGAATGCTGCGTTGGCAACGCAACATACAGAACAAGCCAGGGCGACGTGTTTTATGGTTTTCATCTTCATAGTAAATGTTCAAAGTTCAATGGTCAATGTTCAATGGTCAATGGTCAATGGCCAATGTTCAATGGTCAATGTTCAATGGTCAAAGTTCAATGGTCAATGTTTAATGTTAGTACATGTCCTCAGCGTAGATGGTGTTGTTATATACGCTCTCGGGGCAGAACTCTATATAGTCGAGGTGGAACTGTGCGTTGGCGTTGTCGCGCAGCACGGTCTTGAATCGCAGCCAGTATTCGCCCTGTTCGAAGTCCTGCTTGGCTATTATGCGTCGCAGGTCCTGTGCGTTTGAGCGTGCCACGGTAGAGCCGTTCACGCCGATGGTGTAGTATAGCGGTCCGCGCATGTATCCCAGGTTGCGCATGTTGGCGTCGCTCTCCACGCCCTGGTCGTCGGTGCTGGTCCACAGGCACCATCCAGTGCGTGTGTCGGGCGTGCCGTCGCTGCTGCTTGAGGGCACGAAGCGCATGTCGAGTGGTATGTCGAGTGCCTGCATGGAGGTCAGCTCGCTGCTGCTGCCCAGGTAGAACTGCAGCATGCCTCGGTTGCCGTTGGCGGTGTAGCCTATGCGCAACTCGTAGGTTCCGTCGGGCACGGGCGGCAGTCGCATGGCAAAGTCATACACGCCAATGCAGAGGAACTCGTCGCCCTGGTAGTTGGAGTAGTTGCCCTCGTCCTTGGTCAGGTAGCGCATCTGTGTTTGGTCGCCGTTATAGACCACCATGTTGTTGAAGTAGTTGCTCGGGAAGCGCACACGGTTGTAGTTGTCGCCGGCATCGGCGTGTGCCTTCACCTCGGCGTTGGTCATGCCTCGTATAGAGTTCGACATCATCTCGCCCAGCAGCGATGTGTCGTCGAAGCGCATGCGTTCGTTCAGCGCTCCCTGCGGCACATTAATATTATATACCAGCAAGTCCTTTATCGGGTGTATGTATCCATTGACGGCAGCCACCTGGCTGCTGGCTCCGTACAGCTCCACACCGGCAAAACGCTCCTGGTGCATGGCGTTGGTGCCCAGCTCGCCCACGCGGTCGGTCAGGGTGTTGTTCTCCGTCCAGCGGTTCAGCAGTCGCTTGCCGCTGTTGCGTGTCAGCTTGATGAGCGTGTAGGGCAGCATGGTCTCATAGTACTCGCAAAGGGTGACTTTGGCCACTTGGTTGTAGTCATAGACCAGCTTGTCGAATGGCACCTTGTAGTCCAGTATGTGATAGCGCACGAACATGCTCAGCACGTTCCACGGGTTTTCGTAGTCGCTGCCCGTGCTGACCTCAATGTGGTGGTTGCGTGCATAGTCGTACCAGCCGTCGCCCTGTGCGGCGCAGTTTTCATACTGCTGCTTGGCGTATTCGGCCAGCTCGTCTATGTTGGTTATGCCGTTGGCGTTGAAGGTCTCGTCGGTCTCGGCAAAGATGGTGTATCCCATCTCGCAGCGCTCAGGCACCCAGTACTTGTCGTTGTTGGTCACCTCGTTCAGTCCCGTCTTCTCGGTCAAGCTGAGCGAGTCGGCCAGTCCTGTCACCTTCAGTGCCTGCGAGAAGATGGTGAACCTGTCGGGGTGGCTCTCCATCTCGCCAGCCACCAGCATGTTTGAGCGGCGTATCACGTGGTCTATCTCGTGCAGCACGCCGTTCTCCAGCTCGTTGTCCATGCTGACGATGGCCGAGTATCGGCTCACCATCACCTGTCCTGATATGCTGTCGATGTTGGTGTTGATGTCGCGGCCCAGCAGTGTCTTGATGGTCATGCCGTTGCCCATGTTGATGCCCATCACCTCGGTGTTGAGCAGGTGGAACAGTGCTATGTCCTGGCAGAGCGAGTCGGTCAGTCCTTCCAGCCCCTGTGCCGTCATGCCGTTGTGTGGCAGGTCCTTGTTGGTCTGGTCGTTGTACAGGCTGTCGATGTACTCTGCCATGGCGTCGTTGTCGGGTGCGAAGCAGGTGTATGTTCCGTATCCCGCCAGTATCTTGTCGTATCCTATGCGGCTCAGTATGTAGTTGAAGCTGCTGAACCGGTCGCTGCGGTTCGCCAGATAGTCCTCTATGGTCTCTCCGGTGAAGGTGTAGAGGTTCGACTCGTCGATGTCCTCCTTGCAGGAAATGAAGAATGACGAATGAAGGATGAGTACTGCTGCCGCAGCGAGCAATCTCGTCGTCATGCTTCTTATGTTGTTGTTGTCCATGCTGTATGTTTTTTTGGTGTTTGTGGGGCTGCGCTGGCAGCGCAGCTTGCCTGACGTTTTTTTGGTTGGGGGCTGCGTTGGTGGCGCAGCCTACTGGACGTTTTTTGTCAGTTCTTGGAGCTTGAGTTCTCCTGCACATAGACAGGGTTCTGGCGTAGCAGGTTGTTCACCTTCGTCTCGCTTTCCAGTATGGGCCAGTAGAGATACGGCTCGCTCTTCATCTTGTATGAGACGGCGTCGCCTGTGCCTCCCTCTCCGTATTTCCTGACAATGAATTTCAGCATCTGCGGGTGCAGTGCCGGCCATGCGGCGTTGTCGGCCAGACGTGTGTTGATGTCAACACCCGTCATGTGGCGGTAGCTGAAGCGCATGAGGTCGAACCATCGCTTTCCCTCGAAGCACAGCTCGCGTTCGCGTTCGGCCAGCACGAGCAGTTCCATGGCCGACTTCGACTTGAAGTTGTCCCATTTCAGTGTGTCTGATGCTCCCGTTGCCATCGAGCGCTGGTTGACGGCCTGCACCAGTGCGAAGGCCTGCTGCAGCGTGACGGCGTCGCTGTCGTTCGAGGCTGTTTCCACCAGGGCCTCGGCCTTCATCAGCATGACGTCAGTCAGTCTATAGACTATCCAGTTCTGGCGGAACTGTTTGAAGGCGCGCTCGTTGACCTTGGCGGTACCCGTGGTGCTGGTTGTCATGACGGTGTTGCCCGAGGCTGTCACCATCTTGCGTATGCTCAGCTGGTCGGCCTCCTCGTTGTTGGCGTCATACACGTTGTTCCAGTAGCGGTAGTCGTGTGTGGAGAAGTGTATCTTCTGCCCCTGCTGGTCGTTGGCATGCTCGTCTATGGCGTTGAACAGCTGCGAGGCCATGAGCATTGAGGTCTGCTTGTAGTCGTCTTCCTTGCCCGACTGGTAGTAGTAGTTCTCCAGTGCCTGGTTGCTGTTGTTGATGCCGTTGTACTGCCACTCCAGTATCGACTCGTGGCTGTTGCCTGCGTTGTAGTTGAAGATGTCGAACAGTGCCATGTCGCCGTCGGTCAGGTGGTATATGTCCTCTTGTCCCACGTTGACCATGTCTGTGTGGTACTGCTTGTAGTATTCGTCCTTGGCCTTGATGACGAGGTCTGCCGAGGCTATGGCCTGTTGGTAGTCGCTCTGGCTGTGCGTCATGGCGGCCCGCCACAGGTATATGTCGGCCATGAGGGCATCTACGGCGTCGCGTGTCATGTAGCCCCAGTTGCGCCAGTCGCCGTAGCCGTAGGTTCCGGTCTTCAGTATGTACTTGCGTGCCTCGGTCAGGTCGTCCAGACAGTACTGCAGCACCTCGGCTGGTGTGCTCTGTGCCACTGTCATGTCCTGTGCGTCGTCTTCGAACGATGTGGTTACGTAGGGCACGTCGCGGAAGGCCCTGACCAGATAGAAATAGCACAGCGAGCGCAGGGCCAGCATCTGTGCACGCACGGTCTGGTAGTCGCCTTCGGTGAACTCAGGGTCTTCTGCCATCACGTCGGGTGCATGGTGCAGCACGATGTTGCAGTTGTTTATGACCTTGTAGAATGCGGCCCACGAGTTATAGCCGTTGGTGGGCAGCAGGTTCACGGCGCTGATGTTGTCGAGCGATGCGCTGACATAGTCGCTCAGCTTCACCAGCTCGTCGCTGCGGTATGCTCCCCAGATGATGGCGCGCTCCTGTATGCTGTAGTCTATCATGCTCTTGTATGCGCCGTTGACCATCTCGTTGACGTCGCTCTTGGTCTTCCAGAATTCTTCGCCCACTATGCGGTCAGTGGGGTAGATGGTGAGGAAGTCGTTGCAGGAAATGAAGAATGAAGAATGAAGAATGAAGAATGCTGCGCCGAGCAACTTCATCATCACTTTCATGCTTCTCTTTCCTTTATTGTTAGATATGTGTCCCATAATGATTCTTTTTTGTTATGTAGCCACGCTAATGCGGTAGCAAATTCTTCATACTTCATTCTTTATTGTCAGAATCCCACCTGCACGTTCAGTGTAACCGACTTTGAGCGCGGTGTCTGCGACGAGTCGTAGGCTATTCCCCACGAGCCTGGCGAGTGTTCTGGGTCAGAGCCGCTGTACTTGCTCCAGCACAGCAGGTTCTGTCCTGACAGCGAGAACTGCAGTCGCCTCATGCCGATGCTCTTCAGTGTCTTCTGCGGCACGGTATATACCAGCTGCACGTAGCTCATGCGTACGAACGAGGCATCCTCGACGTAGCGGTCAGAGCCCTGCCAGTTGTAGCCTGTGTCGTACATGGCGCGCGGTATCTCCGTCACGTCGCCGTTCTTGCGCCAGCGCCAGTTCACAGCCGAGCTCTGGTTGTAGGCGTTGTACATCTCCTCCAGACCCATCTTGGCCGAGTTGACTATCTTGATGCCCTGTCGATAGCTGAACGAGGTCTTGAGCGTCCAGTTGCCATAGAAGAACGACACGCCGAAGCCGCCGTTGAGGTGCGGGTTCGAGTTGCCCAGATAGACTATGTCGAGTGCGTTTATCTGGCCGTCGTGGTTCACGTCCTCATAGATGGCGTCGCCGCCCTGGAACTTGTATGTAGAGTTGCCGTCAACGAAGTTATACACCTGGCGTATCGGTTCGCCCTGTGCATTCATCATCACGTGTCCATGGTCGTCGATGGCTATTGGTGCCGTCTTGCCCGAGGCGAGGAACACGTTGTCTATGTAGTCGCGCAGCTGCTCGCCGTCCCAGCCCTCGCGCTTCTTCATGTTGATGAGGTACTCGTACGAGTACTGATAGACGCCCTTGTATCGCAGGCCGTAGATGGAGCCGAGCGGGTTGCCTATCTGTATGCGGTTCAGGTACTGTCCGCGTGCGCTGGAGTCCCATTCAGAGTTGATGCTCTCCAGCACCGACTCGTCCATGTCTGTTATCTCGTTGAAGTTCTGCGAGATGTTGAAGTTGGCGCTCATCGAGAACTTGCCCAGCTTGAGGAACTTGTTGGCTGTCACGTTCAGTTCCCAGCCCTTGTTGGTCATCTCGCCCACATTGCTCCATGCCAGCGAGCTGTAGCCGCTGCTCGACGGTATGCGCACGCCCGACATCAGCAGGTCTTTGGTGCGCTTGAAGTAGTAGTTGAAGTCGCCGGTCACGATGTCGTTGAAGAAGCCGAAGTCGCCGCCGATGTTGTACTGTGTGGTGCGTTCCCACTTCAGTCGGTTCAGCTGCAGTGCCTCGAGGTAGGTCACGCTTTGCGTGTTGCCCACGTCGCCATACACGCCCGAGGTGTTGTACTTGGCATACTGCAGGTATTCAGAGCCTGGCTGCCGTCCCACGATACCCCACGAGGGTCGGAACGATAGCATAGACAGCGTGGGCTGTGCCCATTTCATGAACGGCTCCTCGCTGATGTTCCATCGTGCCGATATGCCTGGGAACCAGCCCCACTTCTTCGAGTCGCCGAACTTGGTTGTTCCGTCGGCGCGTATGGAGAAGTCGAAGGAATAGCGCGACTTGTATGAGAAGTGGCCCGAGTAGGTCATTGACATCGAGCGCCACTGTCCGTTGCTGGTTGACATGTTGTCCAGGTTGGTATCGACGGTGGGCGACAGTACGCCGCCCGGCAGGTTGTAGCTGATCACGGTCTGCGAGTTGTTGTTGCCCGTGGTCATCTCCCATCGGCCCAGCATGGTGGCATACAGATCCTTGTTGTTGAAGTGCGGGTTGAAGACCAGCGTGTGTCGTGTGGTGAAGCCCAGCGAGTTGTAGTCATAGACCTGGCTGCGGTTGTAGTTCTCGTTGGTCCAGCCGTTGGTGGCCAGCGAGCCGGGCATGTACTTGGGCTCGTTCTTCGAGAAGATGTCGAGATAGACCATGCCGGTATAGTTGAGCTGTGTGTGTTCGTCGTCCTTGCCCAGTAGGTAGTAGTCTATGCTGAACTCGGGCGATATGCGGTATGTCTTCTCGTCGCGCCAAGCCTCGCGTGCTATGGCCACGGGGTTGCCCAGTGAGCGTATGTCGCTCAGCTGCGGTGCGCTTGTTCCCGCCACCGACGAGCCAGCGGTGTTGTTGGCCCCCTGCGGCAGCATGACGTAGTACTCGCCCGTGTCGTTGCCGTTGGCGTCCTGGCGATATACGCTCATGTTGGGGGCCATCTTCTGTGCTCGGCCCAGTATGTTGTCGTCGTAGTTGCGGTGGTTGGCCGTATAGGTCAGGGGGAAGGTTGTCTTGAACGTTATGCGGTCAGAGACGAAGTAGTCGAGCGTGAGCTTGGTAGAGAAGCGGTCCAGCCGCTGCTCTATGATGGTGCCGTTCTGGTGGTCGTAGCCGGCCGAGACGCGGAAGTTGGCTTTCTCGCCGCCGCCGGTTATGGTCAGGTAGTGGTACTGCGAGATGCCGGTCTGCGTCACCTCCTTCACCCAGTCGGTGTTGTTGTTCCAGTTCTCAAACTCGGCCCACGACTTGTTGTAGTTTATCTCGTTGATGTTGGCCGTGGCCGTGGCGCTCTGCGCGGGGTTGTAGTACATCTCCTTGAGCATCATGGTGTAGTCGTCGCCGCTGAGCAGGTTGTAGCCCTTTGGTTGCCAGCTGGCCTGCACGCGCAGCGAGTAATCGACTCGCGTGGCTCCGCGTGCTCCGCGCTTGGTGCGTATGGAGATGACGCCGTTGGCGCCGCGCGAGCCCCAGATGGCGGTGGCTGCTGCGTCCTTCAGCACCTGTATGTCCTCGATGTCGCTGGGGTTGACCGAGAGCAGCGAGGCGTAGGTCTCTTCGTTGGCGTTCTGGAAGTCGAAGTTCTCGTCGGGGTTGTCGAAGATGTTGCCATCGACCACGATGAGCGGCTCGGCCGAGCCGTTGATGCTGGTCACGCCGCGTAGTCGCATGGAGGTTCCTGCGCCCAGGTTGCCCGAGTTGGCCACGATGTCCAGACCGGCTATCTGTCCTTGCAGGGCCTCGTCGGCCGAAGTGATGGCCAGACCGTCCACCTCGCTCATGTTGAACGTCTGCGAGGCCACCGACACCTCCTTCTCTGGTATCAGCAGTCCGCCGTGGCGGAATTTCTTCTGCTTTGTCACCACCACCTCCTTCAGTGTGGTCTCGTCCTGCAGGTTGATGTTGAACTTGGTCTTGTTGCCAATGGCCACGGTGGCGGTGCGGTATCCCACGTACGACACCCGCAGCTTGTTTTTCGTACTCTTCACGGTCATCGAGAAGTTGCCGTTGAAGTCGGTCTGTGCGTAGCTCACGTTACGGTTGTTCTCGTCGATCTCCACCACGTTGCACATCATGACCGGACCGTCGGGGGCCGTGACGGTTCCCGACACGCGCACCTCTTGAGCCTGAAGAATTAAAAAATTAAATAACGAAAATATAAAAATGTGTAGTAGTCTCATAGCGCTTTAACTCTTTAATCCGTTAGTTTTGGTCGTATCGCTTATACAGCAGCTCGTCGAACAGTCGGCGGAAGCGTGCCAGCTTCTGCCGTGCGTCGCTGCCAGTCCACATGCTGTCGTAGCGATTGGTGTTGGCATGTGAGCAGAGCGGTGTTGATACCTGGTGCACCACGGCAAACGACGATGTGTTGATCTGCCGGTTGGCTATGACATAGTCGCGTGTCATGACGTTGCTCATCTTCTGCGCATTGGCGGCGCTGACGGTTATGTGCTGTCCGTTGCGGTCGGTCACGGTCAGCTGTCCGTTGCCTCCGCTGACGTTCAGCTTCTCCCTGATGCCCAGTGTGTCCGAGCAGGCTGTGGGGTAGTTGCCGCCTTCCACCACCTGGTCGGCATAGATGGAGTTGTCCTGGAAGTGGTAGCGTATGAAGGAGTTGATCTCCTCCACCATGGCCAGTGCCTTGTCGCGGTCCTCCTGGCGGTATGCCTTGGCCTCCTTCTCCTCTTCGGTATAGGTGTCGTATATGGCCTTGATGTCGCTCCAGTGGGGCAGGCCCAGGCTGTAGGCCGTCTGCATGGCCTCGTTGTCGGGCGCGAAGACGGTGTAGTTGTAGGTGTTGAAGTAGTTGACGTTGTCCGTCAGTCCGCCCTTGGCGGCAAAGGGGTGGTACGCCTCCAGACGCTTCTTCTTTGTCACGGGGTTCACCTGTGACAGCTTGTCGCTGGCAAACTCCATCAGGTCGTCCATGTCGAAGTCGGAGCACAGGGCCATGAACTCAGAGTAGCGCTCGTCCTGCAGCACGCTATACACCGACTGCTGCGGAGCCTGTATCACGTGGTCGATGGCGTATGCCACGCCGTTCTTCTGCTCGTAGGTGCGGGTGATGGCCGCGGGCTCGGCCTTGCCCTCTATCTGTGCACCGCCCAGCACCTGTGTGGGCGAGAAGCGTATCTCGCCTCCGTGCTTCGTCTTGTAGTACTGGTTGCCGTTGCTGCCCAGTCGCTCGCCGTCCTTCAGCACTATGGTGTGGTAGTTCAGTATGTCTGTCAGCTGCGTCTTGAACTGTGCGGCGCTGACCATGCCTATCGAGTCGCCTATCTCGCCGGTGGCGGTGTCGTAGTGCCATGCCGAGCAATAGACGTAAGGCGAGCGGTTCTGGTAGGTGAACTTCAGCACGCGTGGCTCATCCTCGTTCAGGTAGGCCGGGTCTATGTAGTACTGCTGGAATGCCTGGTCGGTGGGTATGAACAGTGCGTAGTTGGCGCTCATGGCCAGCAGGTAGGCATAGTAGTTCAGTCCCAGCGCGAGCGGCGACGACGACTGTCCGTCGTATATGGCGCGGTTCATGATCTGCATGTCCTGGTTCAGCGTGACGGGTGCCGAGACGGCCACGAGCGATGGCGGTGCGAACATGGTGTTCATCATGTAGGCCACGCCGTTGTTGGCTATCTTCACGTCGTAGGTTCCGTCCTGGTTGCGGTTGATGACGTCGAGCGACAGTCCCATGGGGTCGCTGGCCTCGTCCATCACGTGGTCGAACTTCGACGGCACCGAGCCCACGAACGATGTCATCATCAGGTTCGACAGCATCTGCAGCACGTTCTGCATGGGTATGGAGTCGATGTTCTCTGCCAGGTTCTCCAGCGTGTTCTCCTTCTTGCCAAACTGCTCTATCAGGAACTCCCCTTCGCCTCCAGGCTGGAAGAAGCGCCACAGAGCGTCGTCTGTGGGTACGAACATGGCAGCTATGTCCTTGGCTGGGTTCTCGCCCGTGGCTCCGCTGCTGTAGTTGTTCCACCCTGGGTCGAACGGCGGCAGTGGCGTCCAGGGCACGTCCGTGCCGTTGGGGTCGGTTTTTAATTCGCCTCCCTCAGAGCGCAAGCTGAAGTAGCGCTTCTGGTAGATGGTGTCTATCGTAGGCAGCCCCTGTGCGGTGGCATAGTCGTTGTAGTTGTTGGTGACGGCCATTGCCGGGAAGGGTGCGCTGAGTCGTTCCAGCATGCGGCTGTACAGGTTGCTCTCGCCATTGGTGCGTATCACTTCCGCCAGGTTTCCCGGTGGCAGCAGCACGTCCTGCATCTGGTGTATGTATCCGTTCTTGCAGGTCACGTCAGGGTTGATTATCTTGTTTCTGAAGATGTAAGCCGAGCGGTCGGCTGCCGAGTACTGTGTACCGGTGATGACCTCGAAGTCGCTGTTCTGCCCCTGTGTGGTGACGTTGTTGGTGGTCAGCTGCTCCTCGGTGAAGTGTACCATCATGGGCCTGGTGGCGTCCATGACGAGGTGGATGCCCGTCTGCGCGAACTTGTCCCAGTAGCTGTTGTTCTGCGGCATGTCCTCGCGCGCGCGTATATAAGTTATTGTGTCGATGATGTTGGCGGCTGTGGTGTGCTTCAGAGCCTGTCCTTGCAGCACCGAGGTGCTACCGTCGGATATGTTGCTCAGCATCTCCACGAGAATGGCGTTGTCGAGCATGGAGCCGTACAGCAGCTGTCGCTTCATGGCTGCTGTCAGGTCTTCATAGCTGCTCACGCCCCACGCGTTGTTTTGGTAGAAGCGTTCGAAGGCTTCGTCGTTTGCAGGGAAGACGGTTTTCGAGCCTGTCTTGGCCAGTGTCTCGGCATAGCCGAGGTCGTCGATGAGTCGGACGTAGTTGCTGAAGGTGCCGCTCAGCACGTTCTGTCCCGAGCTTTCCAGCGAGGACGGGTTGCTCAGGGCCTCGTAGATGCTGCCCCCGAGCCACGATGGGTAGTTGCCCTCGTCGTCCAGGTCGTAGTCGTCGTGACATGCCGTTGCCAGACCGCCGAGTGCGGCAGCGCACAGGCACGGCCACGCTCGTCTCATCAGATTAGTAAAACGGTAGTTCATTTTTGATTAGTGGTTATTAGATTAGTTTTTATTTCGTAAAAGGTTGGTTCTGTTATGTTGTGAAGCCCGTGTGTGTAAGGGCTTTCGTCGGTTTCGTCGTTGGTGGGCGTGCAATTACGCCAGTGCTGCATGACGCCGTGTTGGTCGTCATCTTGTAGGGACGTGCTGTGGCGCGTCGGTGTCGATGTTGGTGCCTGTTTGGTGGTCTAATAGACCCTCAAATAGTCAGATGGTTAAATGAAAGAACTCTTGTTCCCTCGGCTGAGGGAACAAGAGTGTTGAGACGGTGATTTACTTCACAAGTATCTTCATGGCCTTGCCGTTGCGCACCACGATGTTGAGTCCGCGCTGCAGCTGGCTCAGCTTCTGTCCGTTCAGGCTGTAGATGCCCTCGGCAGCTGTGCTGTTGCTGCGCACGTCGCTGATGCCTGCGGCGATGGGGCCTTCCCATCCGCTGTTGTCGCCCTTGGCGACGAGTGTCAGCGTCCAGCCGCCCACAGAGTACCATGCACCGGTGAAGACATGCTCGGTGGTGTGGTCGCCGCTGTTGACGAAGGTACCGATGGTCAGCTCGTGGTTGGCCACGACGATGTTCTCGATGTCCTGGTGCTTCCAGCCGCGTCCCACGCCGTTGTTGGCGTTGTTGATGGCCAGGTAGTAGCTGTACATGGGGTCCTCCTCGCTCAGGCCTTCCTCCACGATCTTGGTGTAGGCCTCCTGCCAGATGGGTCCGTGGGTGTCGCTGGCCACAGCCTGCTCGCCCGTGTTGTCGTCCACGTAGTAGTCGAGGGGTATCTCCACGAAGGTGGTGTCTGCACCCTCGGTGTGGAAGATGTATGCGCCCTCGGCGGGTGTGCGGGTATATACGCCCACCTTGTATGTTCCGTTGGGCAGGTCGCTGATGGTCTGGTAGGCCATGAAGCCTGTCAGGCCGGCGCTGTTGTACGAGTCGATGTAGCGTGTGCCGCTGCCGTCGAACCACTGTCCGCTGGTTGCGTTCTTGTCGCCGTTGCCGCGCTCGAAGGTCCAGCCGTCCTCAGCCTCGATGTTCGGGTTCTGTATGAAGACGGTGTAGTCGGTGGCGTTGGCATCGTCGAAGGTGTTCTGCTTGTCAACCAGCAGCATAGCCTTCTGCAGCTCGGCCACCAGTGCGTTGACGGTCTCGGCTGTCTGCATCTCGGCCACGAGCTGGGCCTTCTGTGCAGCCATCAGGTTCTGTATGAGTGTCTTGCCTGCCTCGCTGGCCACGTTGGCCACGCTGTCGGCCTGGTTATAGACGGGAGCGTAGGTGTTCAGGTAGTTCTTCAGCAGGTTGACCTCGGCGTCAATCTTGGTGTAGGTGGCGCTGTCGCTGACCAGCCATGCCTGCACGTAGTCGTAGGCAAACTGCACTATCTCGGTGGCAGCCTTGTAGCCCTCGCCGGCCAGTGTGGCGGCCACGGTGGGCAGGGTCTTGCCTTCCTCCATGTACTCGGCATACTTGGCCTCGCTGGCCTTAGCCGTGTTGAGCGCTTCCTTGATGACGCTCATGGCTGCGATGATCTCCTCGTCGGCCACGTTGCCATAGATGGCCAGTGTGTCCTGCAGGGCCTTCTTGTCGGCAGCGAAGTGCATGGTGGCCACCAGCTCGTTGGCCTCGTTCACCTGTGCGGTGTAGAGTTCCTTGATGGCGGCGGGGTCGGCCTCGCCCAGGTAGTTCAGGCGGAAGTTGGTCACGAGGAACCAACCGGCGCTGGCGTTGCCGTTGCCGGTGCCCTCGGCGCCGATGGTCAGCTTGCCGTCAACGACCAGCACCTTGTCGGTGGTCATGCCGTTGTCCCAGATGCCTGCGTCGCCGTCAATCCAGCCGTCGCTGTTCAGTGTGGGCGACACCACCTTCTGTGCGGTGCTGCTGGCATAGACGTGCTGGTCGGTGATGTATCCGGCCTGCGTAATCATGTCTGCCGACACGGTGTAGTAGCCGTTGGGCAGGTCGGTCAGGTCCTGAGCCACGGCAATCACATCGGTGAAGCCGCTTGACCATGCGTTCCAGCACGAGCGTCCCTGCTGCCAGTTCAGTCGCTGGTCGCCGCCGCTGCGTCCGGCCTGGTACCAGCCGTCGCTCGACAGGTCGTCGTTGGTCGAGCCTGCGGTGTAGCTGTCGGCGTTGGGGAATATCCATGTGGCCGTGCTCTCGTCGTAGGTGGGCTCGGCAGCTGCCTTGATGAACCAGGGGCTCTTCACGAGGAAGGTGTAGTTGGCGGGCTGCTCCTCGCTGGCGGGCTGCGACATGTAGTATGCCTTCAGGGCGGCCAGTGCCTGTGCCTCGAGGGCCAGCAGCTCGCTGCATGTGCCGTTGGCAATCTTGTCCAGAATGTCGTTGTAGGCATTCAGCAGGTCGTCCTTGCCGGGATAGTCGCTGTTGGCCAGGGCGCTCTCGATCTTCGTGACGGCCTCCTCTATGGCGGGCACGGCGTCGATGGCAGCCTGGAACTCCTTCTGCCTCTCCTGGGCGGCCTTCAGCATGGCCTCCATCTCCTCGACGGTGCCGCCCACGACGTCAGACACCTCCATGGCGTAGTCGCCGATCTCGGCGCTCAGGCCGCTCAGGCCCAGCTCCTCGGCCTGCGAGGCCATCAGCTCCAGCTCGGCCGACATGTCGTTCAGGTCAGAGGCGAGTATCTCCTCCTCGCTGGCATCGTCGATCTTGTACAGCTTGATACCGTCGAGGGCCACGATGGGCTGGCCGCCAGAGCCTGCGTTTGCAGCCTTGTAGCCAAACTGCATGGTGAACTCGGCCGTGGGGGTGAACTCAAACTCGTGCTTTGTCCACACCTGCGACTGCAGGCCGGTTCCCTCCTCGTCCTTGAACACGTCCTTGCGGCAGACAATCTGCGTCAGGTCCTCGGCCACAGACGAAGTGTTTGGGTTGATGTTGATGGTCCAGTACTCCAGGCGATAAACGGCGCAGGGCAGCTTGACCACCTGCTTGTAGATGGCGCTGTTGGTCCAGCCTGCGCGCAGATAGACGAAGCCCGTGCCGCCGTCAAACTCGGTGGGGCGCTCGGGCACGGTCAGGTAGGTAGAGCCGTCGTCGGCAATGGGCACTGTGGTCTCGCCCAGGTCGTACGACACGCTGCCGAAATAGGTCCACTCGCAGTTGGGGAACGTGGAGTTAGACTCCAGCGTCCAGCCTTGGATACGGCCTTTGAAGCCGTTCACAGCCTCCATCTTGCGTCCGTCGGGACGGCTCTGGCTGCTGGTGCTTTTCGGGCGGGCATAGACGGTACTGTCGGCTGCAATGTAGGCCCAGCTACGGTCGCTCAGCGACGTGTTGGTCGATACTGCCTCCTTCATCGTACCATCGGCCTGGAACGTCAGGTCCTCGTCGAAGCCCGGGTTCTGGATGTAACTGGTTACATCCTCCTGAGCCAATGCGGGCAGGGCCAGCATTGCGCTAAGGGCAATGGTAAAGATTTTCTTCATAGAGCAGAAAATTTTTGGTTAGTAAAGTTAAATAATAAAAAAAGGTTGCGTTAGTGTCGGCTGCAAAGTTAACTTATTTTTAATAAAGTCGCAAATTTTTGTAAGAGTTTTCTGCACATTTAGGGTGAAATTGACTTGGCAGTTGTGGAAGATTGTGCCACAGTCCAGCGGACGTTTGTTCCTGTGCGCGGCAACGGCGTTTATGTTCCATCGCAACGAGGCCTCCGCTGCATCGCAGTATGCCCCCCGTTGGGTTGTAACGGGGCCTCCGTTGCATTGCGAGAGGGCCCCAGTTGCGTGGTAATGGGGCCCCCGTTGCGGTGTGGCTGGGCCCCAGTTGCGGTGTAAAAAGACAGCTGTTTTGATAACTGTCTGTTGTACAGTGCTATAGAAGACGCGCCGCAGAATGGCGTTTTTCTCTGCCATTTGTTCTTTGCTCGAAAATACTCGATTCTACAGGT
>FLNV01001037.1_pt1 | contig 55032 bp, 34 predicted proteins | sample 1140351 | NCBI WGS metagenome assembly FLNV01 (sample SAMEA3878207, study PRJEB12797) | bioreactor metagenome | biome: Moose rumen | place: Sweden | collected 2011-10
TAGATAGGCGTTCCCTCAGCGTTTCTGGCTGCCGGGTTGAGCACATCGCTCGCACCGATGACGACAGCCACGTCGGCATTCTGGAAGTCATCGTTGATCTGCTCCATCTCATAGAGTTGCTCGTAGGGCACGTCAGCCTCTGCCAACAGCACGTTCATGTGTCCCGGCATACGACCGGCCACCGGATGGATGGCATAGCGCACACGGGCACCACGGCTCTCCATGAGGTCTGCCAACTGTTTCACCTGATGCTGTGCCTGTGCCAATGCCATGCCGTAACCCGGAACGATGATCACGTCCTTCGCCTCGGCAAGAACCTCAGCGGAGGTCTTCCTGACAGCAGGCTTTTCTACAACCATAGGCTTTTCCTCTTCCTTCACAGCAGGAGCCTCTTCCTTCACAACAGCCGAGGCTTTCTTGGCAGGAGCCTTGCCTGCCAAAAGGATACTCAGCAGACTGCGGTTCATCGCACGGCACATAATCTGTGTCAGCAAGAGTCCGGAAGCACCGACGATACCACCCACAGCCACGAGGAAGATATCACTGATGGCCATACCAGCGATAGCACCTGCTACACCCGACAGGGAGTTGAGCAAAGATATCGTGATGGGCATGTCGGCACCTCCCACACGGATGGAGAAGAAAACACCGAACATACATGATGTGACAATGCAGGCAACAGAGAGAACGATCATGTTAGACTCCCAGATACCTGCGATTACCAAACCGATCGTCAGCAACAGGAAAATGATGGTGTACAGCGAGTGATGGGGCAACACAACAGGTTTCTGAGGTAATACCCTATGCAGTTTTCCAGCGGCTATCATACTGCCCACCAACGTTATCGTACCGATGGCGATCGCCAGCATAGCCGTGAATTTCACAAATGGCTCATAACCTGTTACTACCATCTCCAACCGCTGCTCGGCACTGAAGCCGAGCATGGTAGCCGACAGAATACCTACCAATGCGGAGGCACCACCACCGAGACCATTAAAGAGAGCCACCATCTGTGGCATCTGGATCATCTTCACCCTTTGTGCCATCACCGCACCGATCAAGGCTCCGATGATGATAGCCGGATAGATGGTCCATGCGGTAAGCACCCCACTATATAATAAGGTGGCGACGACACCCACCAGCATGGCTAATGCTGACAACAGGTTACCCCTGGTGGAGGTGCGCACCTTACTCATCATGGAAATGCCGACGAGCACCGCGACGGATAAGATGATACTGATAATGATTTGTATTGTCGACATGGCCTACTCCTTGTTTTTCTTGTTAAACATACGAAGCATCCGGTGGGTGATGCCAAAGCCACCAACAACATTTATCGTTGCCAGGATAATGGCTAACATACCGATAACCTGGGCTCCTACGGAAACGCCGGTGGACGACAGCAGTGAGTAACCTGTGGCGGTGATGGCACCAACGATGGTAACACCTGACAAGGCATTCATACCCGACATCAGCGGGGTGTGAAGAAGACTGGGTACGGTCTTGATAATGAAATATCCACAGACCGTACATACCAGAAAGACAAGAATCAGGATGACAGGGTGTATCATGCGAGTAAGGAGTTGATTAGTTTAACCCCATGGCCTCACGGGCACCCACATGTACCAACTCTCCGTCGATACATACCAGACTCTTCGCAACCACCTCGTCGTCGCGGTCAAGAACCACCTTACCGTCTTTCACCAGATACTTCACGAGGTTGTACATATTGTTGGAGAACATCCAGGTAGAGCTGGTCGGCAGCAACCCCGGGATATTCTTCACACCCATCAGGGTAACACCGTATTTTGTCACAACGTCACCGGCAGGAGTCAACTCGCAGTTACCACCCTGATCGATGGAGATGTCCACGATGACGGAGCCGCGCTTCATGCCTTTCACCATCTCCTCAGTGATGATGATAGGAGCAACCTTTCCCGGTATCAGTGCGGAGCAGAATACAATATCCATCTGCTGGATCGTCTCTGTCAGTTTGTCACGCTCAACCATCAACACATCATCCGGCAAACGGAGGGCATAGCCACCCTCACCGACTGCCAACTCTGCGGGAACACCGGTCTCTACCTTCTTGGCACCCAGACTGCCTGCGTTCTCTGCTGCCATCGGACGGATATCAGCAGCGTAGGTGATGGCACCCAGACGCTTGGCTGTTGCCAAAGCCTGCAAACCAGCGACACCCACACCGATAACCATCACCTTGGCGGGCTCGATACGACCCACGGCGGTGAACATCTGTGGCATGAAGGTGGTGAGATGGTTGGCTGCCATCAAAATACCCTTGTAACCTGCACAGGTGCTCATAGAGGTGAGAGCGTCCATGTTTTGTGCGCGTGAGATACGTGGGATGCCATCCAGGGTGATAGCGGTGACACCTTGCTTGGTGAGCCTCTTCACCATCTCGTGGTTCACAGGGGATGCGGGGTGGATAAAGGTAATCAGATACTGACCTTTATGCATCATCTCCACTTCATGCTTGCCCAACTGCTCATTGAACAGTGGCTCCTTCACCTTCAGGATAATCTCTGCGTTGTCGTAGATCTCTACAGGATCCTCTACCAGTGTGGCACCTGCCTTGAGGTAGTCTTCGTCGTGATAAAGAGCGCCTTCGCCGGCAGACTTCTCTACAAGTACCTTGAAACCATCGTTTACAAACTTACCTACTGTTTCCGGAGTACATGCCACGCGATTCTCGTCGTGCATAATTTCTTTTGGAATTCCGATAATCATGATCTTAAATTTTTAGGTTTATAATATTAATATGTTGTCAAAGATGATGTTATTATTCTTTTGCAAAGATATAAATAAAATGAAAATGTTCTTCAATTTAATGAACTTTTAATATCAAATTAACAAATAATTAACTATATTAGTGTTGGTTCACTTACTATTTGTAAAATATGCTGACAAAGCCAGAGAAGGTACTGTTTGCCAATACCAACTTGATGTATTGTCTGACACCCAGAGCCGAGAACGGAACAATGCGTGAAACATTCCTTGGCTTTTTGGTATGTTTTATTAGTAATTTTGCGTGGAATAGATCATTATATCAATCGGAATTTATGAGTATCATAATTTTTCTGACTTCTATCCAATAACAGTTTCCTGTCTCGTTTTTTCTTGGTGATTAGTAGTTGTTATAGGTGATTACAGGTGATTATTCTTTGGCAAATTTTTGGATTTGCCTAATTTTTTTTGTATCTTTGCAACATGAAAAACATGGGCGTCATGATGAAGAGGTGCCCCTCTGTAGAAACTATAGTAGATTTACTCTATAACAAGAGATTTTTGAAATAAGGTTGTCAGGCTGTCAAAACCCTTTGTAGTAAAGGGCGTGCAACCTGTCGGAGGCTGTCAAAGGCTGTCACGAGGCTGTCACGATTTCCCCAATTCTCTCGAGAATTCGGGTGAAAAGGGTACTAAAAGCCCAGCCAAAGGTACTTAAATCTCCTGAATTCTCTCGAGAATTTGAGAGTTATAATAATTATAATTGTTTGAATTGTTTAATTTAATTTTATCTAATAGGTATGATAAATACAAAGTATTCGGTACTTATGAGGTACCATTATCGAGGTGAGTTAAGATCAAAGTATGTAACCTTGGAAGAGGTTGCAAAAAGAACGGCAAACGGCTACTACCGACGTAGGGTGAATGCCGTGAGAGGACTGGATGAGATTCAGTCGTCTTTGGGATTGTGTTGTGGAAAGGCTGCGGCAGAGGGATTGCCAGTTATCTATCCTTCCTTGGGCTCTGAAGGCTACACGGGGATAGTATTGCTTTCTTTTCGCATTACTGAGGGGCAAAAGACACTCGAACGACTGCGCCGACAGGTAAACATGTGGCAGCAGATGCTGATGTCGTTTGTTGGTACAAGCGGACAGTCGCTGAAAGTGCTGATTCCTTATCGGCTACCTGATGGTGAGGTTCCGGCGGATTCCCGTCAACTCTTACTCTTCAGGCAATATGCGTACAAACGGGCAGCTGAATATGCACTCAATGCCACTGGTGTACGTCCGGAGGAGGTATGCCATGACGGGAATGAGCATTTCCACATCTCTGCAGATAAAGATGTGTTCTTTAACCTCATGGCAGAACCTATCTTCATGGAGCAGCCCACTGTATCCCTGGAGGAATTTGCGGCAAAAGTGGTCAATAAAGAAGAACCGTCATTGGATACCCAGATTCTGCCCGGCTACACACGCAGGCAGATGGATGTGATGAAGTATAATGCCATCTGTAGGGAACTGTCTTATGAAAAGGTTGCAGAACTGGAAGATCATCTGATGCGCTTAGCGGTAAATTGCAGGAAGGCAGGGGTTGACCAAGAACTCGCAACGAAGATGACGCTGGAGAGATTAGAATGTTTCGATAAGGAAGTGTTGGTGCGCTCCACCTTCAATACTGCCTATGAAAAGCACAAACTGGGAACCGGCAATCCGATAGAGAGCAGTCTGATGCACCAACAACTGTTGGAGGATTTCCTGAAGCGCCGGTACCTTTTCCGTAAGAATAAGGTGACCGGGGAAATAGAGGTGCAGGAGAAGTATCGTTTTTATCTATGGTGGAAGCCTCTTTCTGAGGAAGTGCGTAACGACATCAACAATGCGGCTATCCGTGAGGGTATCAAAGTGTGGCCCAGGGACTTGGACCGTATCCTCATATCTGAGAGGGTGGAGGCGTATGATCCTGTACGTGAGTGGCTTAATGGGCTGCCTCGCTGGGACGGTAGGGATCGTCTTGGGGAACTGGCTCGAAGGGTTAAGACAAACACATCTGATTGGGAAGAGAATTTCCGGGTATGGATGCGCTCAATGGTGAGTCAGTGGCAGAGTGATGTGTATAATATGTACGGTGCCCAGATGGTGCTGATGCTCGTTGGTGATCAAGGAACACGCAAGTCATCGTTTATGCGGATGTTACTTCCACGTGAGTTGATGCCTTATTATATCGACCGCATAGATTTTGCCAACAAGAAAGAGGCGCTCAAGGCATTGAGCCGTTTCCTGCTCATCAATATCGATGAATACGATCAGGTAAGCAAAACACAGACTGCCTTCCTCAAGCATCTCATCCAGCGTACGGATGTGAAGGAGCGTAAACTCTATACCACCGTCTTTGCACAGCAACAGCGCTATGCCGTATTCTGTGCGACCACCAACTCGCTGGCACCGCTGAAAGATGAGAGTGGCAGTCGCCGTTATTTGGTGGTGGAGGTCAATGACGTGATAGATACTGATACTCAGGGAGATAAACAGATTGATTATCAGCAACTTTATGCACAGATAGTGGAAGAGATCCGACAAGGATATGACTATGCCTTTACGGGTGAACGCGAGCGGAAGATTATCGCCAATAATGCGGATTACTATGAGATGCCCCATGTCATCTCACTGTTTGAGGACCACTTCGCCAAGCCCCAAAAGGGTGATGAGGTTATCTTGATGAGTCCTACGGAGATACTTGGTGCCTTGAAGATGGATACCGGAAATCACTCAAATGCCACTATATTAGGTGCTTATCTCCGACGGAAAAACTTCTTGAGAGGTGAGGGACGGGAACGTAGGAAATATCAACTGAAACTTTCAGACCCTGAAAAACGTTGAGTCATTGTGACAACCTCGTGTCAACCTTTGACAGCCTCTGACAGGTTGCACGCCCTTTGCCATAGCGGGTTGTGACAACCTTACAACCTTTTTTTTGAAAAATTACTGTATATAAAATATTTTGGTATGAAATATAAAGTTATCAAAGAATCAAAGCCTACACTTTCTACTTATGGGAAGTATAAGGCTGTGACGTGTCATTATAAGACCGTTGAGCGTGAAGAATTAATTGAAGAGTTAGTCCAACAAAACTGTCTTGACAGGGCAACCGTTGTCCATGTAATGTCAAGATTGTCTGCAGTCGTCAGTCGTCATTTGCGCGAGGGTGATAGGGTGAGACTATTTGAATTGGGTATGATGAAGCTGGAGATAGAGAGCGAAAAGGTTGGCTCCCCCACAGGTTTTGATGCTCGTAAGCATATCCGTGGCGTTCGTCTCCACTTCTTGCCAGAGAGCAGTCAGGGTAGTCCGGCACTCTATCAAGACATTAATTTTGAAAAGGAGAGTTTGTGAAAATATGTGAGTGATGTAGAATACAAATAAAATATTGAAAAAACAATTTTGGTATTTGATATTTTTTACTATCTTTGCAAATTGAGAGTTAATAAGTTTTAGATATTTCATGCCTAACAAACTGAAACTACAGGATTGGATCATTCTGTTTTCCGCTATGATCCACTGAAGGAGGACAGCCAGATGGCGGCGGAGGCAGCGATAAATGCTGATCTTAATGCTGTTGAGGACTGTGTTGCAAAAAAATGGGGACAGAGCTGTAGGTAGCCCTGTCCCCGAGATTCATAAAGGAATTAAGTCATCAGCAAGTGGCAGGCCACGGCTTGAGTTGCTTGAAGAAGTCGTTACCCTTGTCATCGACGAGGATGAAGGCGGGGAAGTCTTCTACCTCAATCTTCCAGATGGCTTCCATGCCGAGCTCCGGATATTCCACGCACTCGATGCTCTTGATGCTGCTCTGTGAGAGAACGGCAGCCACCCCACCGATAGTGCCGAGGTAGAAGCCGCCATGCTTCTTGCAGGCATCGGTAACTTCCTGGCCGCGGTTACCCTTGGCGATCATCACCAAGGATGCGCCATGTGACTGGAACTCATCCACATAAGGATCCATACGGTTGGCGGTAGTAGGACCCATGGAGCCACAGGGATAGCCCTCTGGTGTCTTTGCCGGTCCGGCATAGAGCACGGGGTGATCCTTGAAGTAAGCGGGCATCTCCTCACCGGCATCCAGACGAGCCTTCAGTTTGGCATGGGCGATGTCACGTGCTACGATGATGGTACCCTTCAGGTTCACACGGGTAGAGACAGGATACTTGGTCAGCTCGGCGCGTACGGCATCGATACCCTTGTCGAGATCGATCTCAATACCCTTGGCACCCTCACCCGGACGGCGATACTCCTCAGGAATCAGATCCGTGGGGTTGTCATCCATCTTCTCCAGCCAGATACCGTCTTCATTGATCTTCGCCTTGATATTACGGTCGGCAGAGCAGCTCACACCCATACCGATAGGACAGGAGGCTCCATGACGTGGCAGACGAACTACGCGGATGTCGTGTGCCAGGTATTTACCACCAAACTGTGCACCCAGACCGATCTTATGGGCTTCAAGCAACAGTTTCTGCTCCAGGTCGATGTCCCGGAATGCACGTCCGGTCTCGTCACCGGTGGTGGGCAGGTTATCGTAATACTTGATAGACGCCAGCTTGACGGTCAGCAGGTTCTTCTCCGCGGAGGTGCCGCCGATGACGAAAGCGATATGATAGGGAGGACAAGCAGCAGTGCCCAGCGTCTTCATCTTCTCTACCAGGAAGGGTAGCAGCGTTCCCTCGTTTTGTATGGTCGCCTTAGTCATGGGATAGAAATAGGTCTTGTTGGCGGAGCCACCGCCTTTCGCCACCATCACGAAGCGGTATTCCGCTCCTTCCACAGCTTCGATATCTATCTGTGCGGGGAGGTTACAACGGGTGTTCACCTCGTCGTACATGTTGAGCGGAGCATTCTGGGAATAGCGCAGGTTCTCTTGTGTGTAGGTGTTATAGACACCCAGTGAGAGAGCCTCCTCATCCTCAAAGCCAGTCCATACCTGCTGTCCTTTCTCACCGTGGATGATGGCTGTTCCAGTGTCTTGGCAGAAGGGAAGGATGCCTTTCGCTGCCGACTCCGCGTTGCGGAGGAACTGCAATGCCACGTATTTGTCATTCTCAGAAGACTCGGGATCGGTAAGTATCTTCGCGACCTGCTCATTATGAGCGCGGCGTAGCATGAACTCACAGTCATGGAAGGCCTGCTGTGCCAGAAGAGTAAGTGCCTCCTTGCTCACTTTCAATATTTTCTTTCCCTCGAAATCTCCCACACTGATGCCGTCTTTGCTCAGCAAGCGGTATTCTGTGTCATCTTTACCCAACTGAAACATGGGCGCATACTTAAAATCTGGAGTTGCCATAATGTTTTTATAATAATTAGTTAGACATAAATATTTTAGAATCCAAAAATCTCTTCTGTGGACAGACGTTTCACGGGTGCGATCTTCTCCAGCGCGTTGATGTCGAGCTCTTTCTCGTCACCCAGGATAATATAGCGGTATTGCCTGTTGGCCATCTGACTCTTTTCAAAGTTGACAAGGTCTTTGAGTTGCAGGCCGGGCAGTTTCTCATACACCTTCTTGTTGATGTCGTAGTCCACCCCCATGAGCTCAGCACTCAGATAGGCGTTGAGAACTGCGAACTTCGTGGTACGCTGGCTGGCCAGTCGTTTGAGGGTGGCATCCTTGGCAATCTGGAAAGCAGTCTCGCTGGCTGGCATGTCGTTAAGAATCTGATGGAACTCTTTCACGCAATCCATCATCTTGTCATTCTGCGTGATGATATAGGTATTATATATCTCAGGGTGTCCTTTCAGGGTTGTCTCACGATAGTTGGCCGAAGCACTGTATGCCAGTCCGCGGGCCTCACGCAGTTCTTGGAACACGATACCGTTCATTCCACCGCCGAAATACTCATTGAAGAGTGTCTTGACGGCCGTCTCCTCCGGGTTCCACTGACGGTTCTCGTTGTGGTACATGATCATGTAGATATTCTTGGCATCGTAAGGCGCGAGCAGTATCTCGTCGCTTGTTGCTGTTTGCTCCATATATTCCTTGTTGGCAGGCACGGCAGCGAGCTTCTTGGCGGTCTTGTGATTAGCGGTGATGAGTTTTGAGAGGCTGCTCTCCGTCTGCGGACCATAGTACATAACGGTATGCTCATAGTTGGAGATGTTCTTGAGAAGGTTCAGCAGCTCTTGGGGGTCTGTCTCCTTCAACTGCTTCTCACTCATGATATTCCGCTGACTGTTGTATGGGCCGAAGATACCATAGGCTTGTAGGGCGGAGAAGTTACTGCGCTGGTTTTTCTTATTGTTGGCACGTTCTTTCAGGAGCAGGTCAACATACTGCTGGTAAGCATCCTTATCCACCTGAGCGTTTTTCAGGAAGTTCTCCAACAGTTTGAGAGCTGCCGGCATATTCTCATCCAGTCCGCTGAGGGAGATGTTGATGCTGCGGGTACCTACCGATATGTTGTAGTTACAAGCCAATTTATAGAACTCCTCTTTCATCTGCGCCGCACTCATCTTGTCGGTTCCCAAGTAGTCGATATAGTCGGAGGCGATATCGTAACGATTGTCTGCCTGCGTACCGAACTTATAATGGAAAGACAGGGTGAAGAGCCCATTCTCTGTGTTCTGCTTATAGAGCAGCGGCAGTTTCTTCTTTGTCTGTGAGATGGTGAGATCCTTCTTGAAGTCCAGGAAACGGGGCTGGATAGGCTCCACCTTCGATTGCTGGATGTCTTTTACAAACTGACTCATCTGATCACGGTTGGTGGGGATAGGCGTGATAACCGGTTTGTCAATTTTCTTCTGGTTTGCGTCTATACCTTGTCTTTTGTAGATAGCCACATAGTTGTCGCCGAAATGTCTGTTGGCGAAGGCGACAACCTCATCCTTGGTGATCTTCGAGATACGGTCGATCTTACCTACTGCCTGTTCCCAGGGCACACCATTGATGAACGCATCGACGAAGCGGTCTGCTCGACGACGGTTGCTTTCCATCGATCTGAAATACTGCAGTTTCATGTTGTTGACGATGGCTGGCAGCAGCTCATCGGAGAAATCCCCTTTCTTCAGCTTGTCCAGTTCGCCGAGTAGCAGCTGTCGCACCTCATCCAGCGTCTGACCTTCTTTGGGTGTTCCTGCCATGATGAATCCGCCGTGGTCTGCCAGACACTCACTGCCGGCAAAGGAGTTCAGCACCTTCATGTTCTGGTTCAGGTCGATATCTATCAGTCCGGCGTGACCATTGTTCAGGATCTCACCCACGAGGTCGAGTGTATCCACCTGCAGGGAGGCTGCTTTGTCGAAACGCCATCCCAGCCACAGGGTCTCCGCCTCTTGTCCGATGACGGTGGTGTCTCTCGGGGAAGTGATGGGTTGTAGGGCGGGGAATACCGGCTGACGGACATCCTTGCCGGGTTTCCATGATGAGAAATATTTATCGATGATGGCGATGGTCTGGTCGGGGTCGAAGTCACCGCTCATACAGACAGCGCAGTTATTAGGGACATACCATTTGTTAAAGTATTTCTTGATATTGGTGATGGACGGATTCTTGAGGTGCTCTTGTGTCCCTATGGTCGTCTGGGTGCCATAGGGATGGGTGGGGAAGAGCATGGCACACAGTGCCGTGAACAGCTTGCGCTGGTCGCTGCTCAGACCGATGTTATACTCCTCGTAAACGGCCTCCAGTTCTGTGTGGAAACCACGGATGACCATGTTCTGGAAACGGTCAGCCTGTATCTTCGCCCAGTTCTCTATCTCATTGCTGGGGATATCCTCCGTATAGCAGGTGACGTCGTTGCTGGTATAGGCGTTGGTGCCCTCCGCGCCGATGGCAGCCATGAGTTTGTCATACTCATTGGGAATGAAGTAGCGGGCCGCCTCCTGAGAGATACTGTCTATCTCGTGGTATTTTTGCTTACGAAGCTCAGGGTCGGTAATCAGTCGGTATTCCTCATATTTCTGTTCAATCTCATCGAGATAAGGCTTTTCCGCGGCAGGGTTATTCGTGCCGAAGAGTTGTGTTCCCTTGAACATCAGGTGTTCCAGGTAGTGTGCCAGGCCGGTGGTCTCCGCAGGATCATTCTTACTGCCTGTCCTCACTGCGATGAATGTTTGTATACGTGGTTGTTCCTTATTGACGGAGAGATAGACCTTCAGTCCGTTCTCAAGGGTGTAGATACGTGTGTTCATCGGATCCCCGCTCACCGTATCATAGTTGTAGTCTTTAGCTTCGGCATACGAGCATATCGCAGCCAGGAGCGACATTACGATTAATTTTCTCATGAAATTATTATTTTAATAGGGTCAATTCTCATAATCAATCTCTTTATCCAGCTGACTGATGAAGTTCTCGAAGACACCATCCTCCACATCGCCCATGGCATATTCTTTCTCTGCGTCCTTACGGATCTCGGCGATCCAGATGCGGCGGGCTTTGATGTATTCCTCCCGGATATGCTCAGCGTCCTCCTCGGTGATCTCCGTCAGTCCGTAGTAGTCGAGGATCATCTGGTAGGTCCATGCCCACTGATACTCCCGATAATGACTGTTGATCTCCTCAAAGCGGTCTATGACGGCTTGTATCGTCTCCAGGGTTCCGTTCTTGATGTCTTGTATCAGACGGGACTCCTCACTCTCAGGCAACAGCAGTCCGGAGAGGTCAATCCAGTTGCCGAGTCCGATGTCTGTCGTAGGAACGCCGAAATATCCATGTTTCTTAGCCCTTTTCAGGACGGCGCCCATATAGAGGCGCAGGGCGATATCGTAGTATTTGATACCTTTCCGGAGGGAGGAGGCGTTGATCACGTAGTCATGGTAGTTATACTGCGACTGCAGGTCGCCCGAGGCCTCGCGCAGCCGTTCGAGGATTTTCTTTCCACGGAGTATCTCTCCGACGGTGAAAGGTGACAGCCAGTCGAAGTTGACGATACTCTTCTGACTGCCTGACGAGCGTCTGTCACGTTTCGGCCATTTCTTGATGTCACGATACAGTCCCACCGTGGTGATGTTTCTTCCGGGCACCAGATACATATCGTCGTTATACGATATCAGATAGGAGAAGGGCACGTCACGGGTGTCGGGGTGGTGCATCAGCTTACCCATACATACGGAGAAGGCGCCGATCTTCGCAGGCATCAGCACATAGGAGCCGCTGGCTGTCTTCGTTCCTCTCTCCAAGGTGCCGTAGTGGATAGGTCCCATCTTATAGGCATGGTTGGAGAAGTTGGTGGCGCTGCCGGCGTTGTAGAAGGAGAACTGTCCGCCGATGAGCAGGCTGCTCTTATGATGACTGGCGGAGAAAGGACCGCAGAAGGCGGCGCATGCCTCACCGTTAGACATATAGCTGTTGGCGAAGAAGACGCTCTGCGAGGCAGTGAATCCGTTGGAGATATGACAAGCCTCCCCTACGAAGCAGTCTTGCATCTTCACGCTGTTGGTGATACTCGATCCGTTACAGATGATGGAGTTCTCGCAGATAACCCCCGTGCCGATATACACCGAGTCGTTAGGCCCATTGAGGATAGAGCAGTCGCTGAGGCGTGAGGCGCCGTCAATCTCACAGTGGTCATGGATCACGGTGTTGGAGATCTCTTTTGTGCCGATGATCTTCACGTTATTGCCGATGATGCCCCGCTCCGGCATGTTCATCCGGATATCCTCGTTGATCAGTCGGCGTATCTCGTCTTTGATATATTTGTCGGTGAAGTGTTTCACCATGAAAGCTGCGAACTGACTGTTCAGGTTGCCGAAGATGATGGCATTGCCGTCGCCTGCCTCGTTAAGTACGGATATCAGGTTACCCTCACCATAGGTGGCACCCTCGGTGGTCTCCATGATACTGATATTCGATATCAGGCAGTCATCGCCGATGGTGTAGTCGTTGATATAGCCGGCCACATTCTCTATCAGGCAGTTGTCGCCGATGGTCACGTTGCGCAGCGTCGCGTTGCGGATGCCGCAAGACCTTACGAATCCCTTGGTGATTTCCATTCTTTTCTCGAAAGCACCCATGCGGACGTTGCCATAGAAGGATACGTTTCGTAATGCGGATGCCCTGAAGCCCTCTGCCACCTCTACGGTGGTCCAGTCCTCGGCACAACAGCCGTTGTGCTCCAGCACCTCAATCTCTTCACTCGTTAATAATCTGTAGCTGTCCATATATTTTATTGTTTTAATTATTCGATTTTTTTAAAAAAGGGTTTTAAAAGGGAGTTAAAGGGGAGTTAAAAATTGAAAATTGAAAATGGAAAATGGAAAACCCTACACTCAAACCCCTAAACCCTAAACCCTAAACTCTACACCACAGGGCGCTGCCCTGGGCTGTATTCTTTTGCCTCTTCGAGGCGTTAATCGGTATAAGCTCTATACTCTTCACTCTTCACTCTTCACTCTTCACTCTAAACTCTCCACTCACTCTTCAATCTGATAGAGGAAATCGTTGTACGGATATTTCTGAACATGCAGTTCCTTCACCTTCTTGTAAAGAAGTTCCCGGAACGCATCGATATTCTCCTTCTCCTTGGCGGAGATAAACAAGCACTCCTCATGGAACTTTGCCATCCATGTCTTTTCGAGATCCCCGAGAGAGAGGTTCTCTCTCGTCATCGGTGTCAGGTCATCTGCCTCTTTCTCCACCCATTGATAAGCATCTGTCTTGTTGAAGACGATCATCATCGGCTTGTCGGCGGCACCCAGGTCCTTCAGCGTGTTGTTCACCACCTGTATCTGTTCCTCGAAGTCGGGATGGGAGATATCCACGACATGCACCAAGAGGTCCGCCTCACGCACCTCATCGAGGGTTGACTTAAAAGAGTCCACCAGGTCGGTGGGCAGCTTTCGGATGAACCCTACGGTGTCGGCCAACAGGAAGGGGAGGTTCTCTATCACCACTTTCCTCACTGTGGTGTCGAGGGTGGCAAACAGTTTGTCTTCCGCGAAGACCTCGCTTTTCGCCAGTATGTTCATGATGGTAGATTTTCCCACGTTGGTGTATCCCACCAGCGCCACACGTATCAACCTTCCGCGGCTTTTTCGCTGGGTGGTCTTCTGCTTGTCGATCTCCACCAGGCGTTGCTTGAGCAGGGTGATACGTTGGAGGATGATACGACGGTCCATCTCCAACTGTGTCTCTCCCGGTCCGCGCAGCCCTACGGATCCTTTGCCGCCGCCGCTGCCGGAGCCACCGCCCTGTCGCTCAAGGTGTGTCCACAGCCTTTGCAGACGAGGCAGCATATAGCGGTACTGCGCCAGTTCTACCTGCGTCTTGGCGTTGGCCGTCTGTGCTCTCATGGCGAAGATATCCAAGATCAGGGAGGTGCGGTCGAGGATCTTCACCTGCAGCTCTTTCTCGATATTCCTTATCTGCTTGGCCGACAGCTCATCGTCGAAGATGACCATTCCCACCTCGCGCTCATTCTCTTCCTCGGTCTTGATATAATGCTTGATCTCCTCCAGTTTGCCTTTCCCTACATAGGTCGTCTGGTTCGGGCCGTTCACCTTCTGCGTGAAACGTTTCAGGGTGATCACGCCGGCGGTATCTGCCAGGAACTCCAGCTCATCCAGATATTCCTTCGTCTTGGCTTCATTCTGCTGCTGCGTGATAAGTCCTACCAATATCGCGGTCTCTGCCTTTACTTCAGATATTACAAATTCCTTCATTCAACTCGTTTGATGTCTCTTCTATCTTCAGGGAAGATACACATTTATTGCATTAATCATGCAAAGATACAAAATTTCTTCGTAAGCGAGAAGAAAATAACTTTATTTATTTTCTCGGGCGCGAAGAATTTTTTCCACATGCGGGCGAAATTCAAAATCATGCTGTCCTTTCTCTCTGTGCCGACCAACGAAAGGCAACCAAACGGAGATGATGTCCCTTACTTCCTTCCGGTGAGGAAAGAAGTATCCTCTTCCCTCCCTCTCTGAACCCTAAACGATGATTACCCTCTCCTGTCTTTCTTCCGAAAGAAAACGAAAGGTTTTCGTAAACGATTACGTAGCTTTTTGAAAAAAAATCGTTATGAAATTGATTTATATCAATTAAATACTCTAATTTTGTCATGTCAAAATTTTCAAAAACACTGTTGATACGAACTACTAAAACAAGGTAATGAGTAGCCCGGCGAGAGTTTGGGCTATTTTTTTTTTCGTCTCGCGAACTCATCGGTTTCGGAGATATTTGTGTGCCGAGCGCGGGCGCGTTCGATGTGAAATGTCATACGTAGTAACGAATATGTTGACTGTGCACATCGCCACAGACGGTGCGAAGACTGCCTGAGCGAAGACGCTCTCGTTCGGAAAAATACAAATAAATTTGTTTTTTCACTCACTTACTCGTATCTTTGCATTCATAATAAGAAATGTTATGACGAAGAAACTCAACCTCAGAGAACTATTGTTCCTCTTGCTGCTGACAGCTACTGGTTCATCAGCGGCCCAGGAGCATTACACCCGTGGTATCGGTATCTATCCCGGCAAACTCCAGGAATGTTTTGCCCCGCAGCTGGTTACCGATACGGTTTACCGGAACATCGCTCAGAACCGGCCGGTATATACCTCCTCCTGCTACGACTACAACCTGACCGGACAGTTGGCTACTGATGGCATCATCGGTCAGGAACCTGTTTTCTTAGAGGTGATAACACCCACAGGGAACCTTCCCAAACGGGAAAGGGAGTGGACAATTGACGGAGGGGAGTATTCGAGGAATGTGGTCGCCGGGGCTTCCGCTTTCCTTCATTATCTGCTTCATGGCTATCATATTACCTTCGATAAGATTCAAGTGGTGATGCAGGTGGCATACGAGGAAGACAAAGCAGTACAGGGTCATGAGATTCTTCTGAGGAATGGAGAGACAGGAAGTGTAAAGGTGCTTTCCAAGGATCATGTTTTGCCGGGAAAGCGATCCGGCTGGAAGGTTCCTTCTGATCCCAACAAGCAGACGGGAGAAGCAACCTTACCACAGCAGAATATCGAGTTGACGGTGGCGATGGATGAGCCATGGAACACCGGTGACTTCTCTTTAGAGATGCAGATGGCGGGAGCGGTCTATTGGACTGTTTATGAAGTGAAGTTTTTTCTTCATGACAAAGCAGTCAACGACATCCTTCCCTCCAGCCATTTCAGTAGTCTGTGGAGAAGTGAGGACAATGCTCAACAGTGGGTTTATGTTGACTTAGGTAATATCTGTGATATCCAGCAGATTATACCATATTGGTTGGAGAAACCCGACAAGGTGTCTGTTCTACTGTCCGATGATGCGGAAAACTGGCATGCGCCTCATGCGATTCCTTCAGACACTGCCTACTATTGTAAGGAAAAAGCACGTTATGTGAAGGTGCTGATGGAGGGTTCCTCCACACCCTGTTTCGCCTTGAGTGAACTGCAGGTAATGGGGCGCGGCGGCGTGAGGTCTGTGCCTTGTGATGTCCCGGATTGTTCCGATGGTAAGATGTTGCTGAATGGTGGTCCGTGGAAACTCTGTCGTGCCTCTCTGACAGGGGACATGACGGGAGAGCAGTTGTCTTCCCCGGGGGTTGACGATTCCCAGTGGATAACAGCCACGGTGCCTGCCACAGTCGTCACCTCGTATGTCAACAATGGCACCCTTCCCGATCCTAACTATGATGATAATCTCTTCCTTCAGTCAGAGTCTTTCTTCAGGAGTAATTTCTGGTACCGGCGCACCTTCTCCGTACCTGAGACATTCTTACGGAAACATGTCATGCTTCATTTCGATGGTATCAACTGGAAAGCGAATATCTTCCTGAACGGCAGGAGGATAGATCGTATCGAAGGAGCTTTCAAACGGGGAGAGACAGACATTACGGAGTATCTGCGGGAAGGGGAGAATGTGCTTGCCGTGGAGATTGTCTGTAATGAGCATTATGCCGCGGTGAAAGAGAAAAACGAGACGAATACGGATTTTAACGGGGGGATGTTAGGGGCAGACAACCCCACTTTCCACGCTACGGTGGGCTGGGATTGGATATCGACCATCCGCGGCAGGGATATGGGTATCTGGAATGATGTGTATCTCACTGTCAAAGGGGATGTTACGGTGAGAGATCCTTTCATCCGGACAACGTTGAACCTGCCGGATACGCTTGCTACGCTGACGCCACAGGTGATGGTGAAAAACCTGGAGAAAAAGACCATAGAGGGTACCCTGCGGATGTGGGTGGGAGATATACGATGTGAGAAAACGGTAAGACTGTCACCCCAAGAGTGTCGTGAGGTGGTTTTCTCCCCACAAGACTATCCGCAGCTGAGAGACCGCAGACTCCGGTTGTGGTGGCCCAACGGCTATGGGGAGGCTTACCTCTATAAGGCTGGCTTTGAATTTGTCATAGACAATCATCAAACGGATAGGGTGTGTTTCTCCGCCGGTATCCGTGAGATGCGTTACCAGGATGAGGACACGGCGCTGAAACTCTTTGTCAATGGTAAGCGTTTCATCCCGCTCGGCGGCAACTGGGGATTCAGCGAGAACCACCTTAACTATCGCGCGAGGGAATATGACATCGCCGTAGGATACCACCGTGATATGCACTTCACGATGATCAGAAACTGGGTGGGGCAGACAGGCGACGAGGAGTTTTATGAGGCCTGCGACCGCCATGGTATCATGGTATGGCAGGACTTCTGGCTGGCAAACCCCGCGGACGGACCTGATCCTGCCGATGAACAGCTGTTCATGAGTAATGCGGATGACTATATCCTTCGCATCCGGCAACATCCCTGCCTCGCTCTCTACTGCGGAAGAAACGAGGGCTTCCCGCCACCCACACTCAACGAACAGCTCGTCAAGTCGGTGAAAGACCATCATAGCGGATTGCTTTATATCCCCAGCTCTGCCGATGGTGGAGTAGGCGGCCATGGGCCTTATCATGCCCTTACGACCAAGGATTATTTCAGTAAACCGATGCTGAAGCTCCATACCGAACGGGGAATGCCTAATGTCATGACCTTTGAGGGACTCTCCCGAACGCTTCGCAAAGAGCACCGATGGCCGCAGAACAACTACTGGGGGCAGCATGACTTTACCCAGCAGGGGGCACAGAGAGGTTCCAGCTTCAATGACTTGGTGCATAAGGCATTAGGGGCTACACCCGATGCCAAGACCTTCACGCAGTATGCCCAGTGGATCAACTACAACGGATACCGGGCGATGTTTGAGTCGAACCATCTTACACGCAGCGGACTGCTGATCTGGATGAGTCATCCGTCCTTCCCGAGCATGACATGGCAGACATACGACTATTATTTTGAACCCACTGCCGCATACTTCGCCTGTAAGAAAGCCTGTGAACCGCTTCACCTGCAGTGGAATGTGCTGACAGACAGTATCCAGTTGGTGAACCTCTATGTAAAGGATAGTGGAAAGATGACAGCCACAGCGGAAATTCTGGATATGAATGGTAAACCAGTGTGGAAGGAAAAGATGCAGGTACAGCCGATGCCGGATACTACCACCAATCTCTTCTCAGTACCCCACGAGACGGTATCAACCGATGTCTGCTTTCTCCGACTGACACTCAGGGAGAAAAAGAAAGTGCTTTCTGAGAATACTTATGTCTGCGGCCCTGATGATAACACCCAAGTGCTGCGGCATCTGCCCGAAGCTGAGATATACCGGACAGTCCGGAAAACAGGAGACTCCACCATGACGGTCACCCTGAAGAATCTTTCCAAAGTCCCCGCACTGATGATCCGTCTGAATCTCGTGGCAGATGATGGGGAACAGATCCTTCCCGTGCATTACTCTGATAACTACTTCCACCTCATGCCAGGGGAGGAGAAGTGGGTGAAAGTATCGTGGAAGACAGAGGATGCCCGGGGACTGCCCGTAAGGTTGGAACTGAGCAATCTTAACCAATGTAAGGAGTGACAGCTTGATAGCGTAAAAAAAATATTATACGTTTATTTGCGATTTCCGACATTTTTATTTATTTTTGCCGAACTTGCGAAAGTTGAATTTGGAATTATTTAATAAGTAAATTATTATAAGGATATGAGAGTAATCATTGAAAAAGACTATCAGCAGATGTCAGAGTGGGCTGCTGAGCATGTCATCGAGCGTATCAACGCCGCAAACCCCACTCCAGAGAAACCCTTCGTGTTGGGATTGCCCACAGGCTCTTCCCCGGAAGGAATGTATGCCTGTCTGGTAAAAGCCTGCAAAGAAGGCCGTGTGTCCTTCAAGAACGTCATCACCTTTAATATGGATGAGTACGTGGGCTTGGCAGAAGACCATCCCGAGAGCTATCACTCTTTCATGGCCCGTAACCTGTTCGACCATGTGGATATCAAGAAAGAGAATGTACATATCCTCAACGGTAACGCTCCTGACCTGGAGGCAGAGTGTGAGCATTATGAGCAGATGATCCTCGAGGTTGGAGGTATCGATCTGTTTATCGGCGGCATCGGCCCCGACGGACATATCGCTTTCAATGAGCCTTGCTCCAGTCTGAGCAGCCGTACCCGTCAGAAGACGCTCACCACCGACACCATCATCGCCAACTGCCGTTTCTTCGACAATGATGTGAATAAGGTGCCGAAGTCGGCCCTGACAGTGGGCGTAGGTACCGTGATGGACGCCAAAGAGGTGATGATCCTCGTGAACGGACACCATAAGGCACGTGCCCTGCAGGCTGCCGTGGAGGGCCCCGTCACCCACTACTGGACCATCAGTGCCCTGCAGACACACCGCCATGGTATCATTGTCTGTGATGAGGCTGCCACCGATGAGCTGAAGGTGGGTACCTACAAATACTTCAAAGATATCGAAAAGAAATAAGATGCGTAATATCTTTATGATCCTCTTCTTGTCCTTTGCCTCATGGATGACGGCGGAGGACAATGTTGTCTCATCACCCGATGGACAACTGAAGGCTATCGTAAAGTGTGAGGGCGGCAAACTGAAATACGAGGTGGTCTATAAGGATAAACAGATCGTACGTTCCTCATCCCTCGGACTTTCCACCAACCTGACGGATCTCACACGTCATCTGAGTGTTGTCAAGACAGAGACAGGGAAGGTGGAGAAGAAAGATAAGATGTCGAGGACCAAACAGTCGTTCATCGACTATCATGCCAACACCCTGACCGTCACCTGCCAGAATGCCGACTCCATGCAGATGCAGGTGGCCTTCCAGGTGTCTGACAATAATGTGGCTTTCAGATATCTCATCCCCAAACAGAGACTGTCAAAATGGAGGGAGTCGTTCTCTGGCACCGGCGCCTACAAGAGATTGATCGTCAAGGAGGAGGCGAGCGCCTTCCGTTTTCCCGCTACCACCACCACGTTTATCTGTCCACAGACAGGCCCGGACACAGGATGGGAGAACACGAAACCGAGCTATGAGGAGGAATATCTCCCCGACGCTCCCGTCAACAGTGTCTCGAAATATGGCAAGGGATACACCTTCCCCTGCCTTTTCCATGTCGATGACTGTTGGGCACTCGTGAGCGAGACGGGTGTCGGAGGTAATTATTGCGGCAGTCATCTGTCTGACTATTCTCCTGACAAAGGTTACCGTATCGCATTCCCGGATGCAGGGGAGAATGGCGGGTTCGGCTCTCCCTATGCGGCCCTCTCCCTGCCCGCCGCCACACCGTGGAGAACCATCACGGTGGGGGAGACCTTGAAACCGATTGTAGAGACGACCATCGCCTATGACCTGGTGGATCCTCTTTATGAGCCTTCTGCCGATTATCGTCCGGGACGCTATACCTGGAGCTGGCTCATCTGGCAAGATAACTCGATCAATTATGACGATCAGGTGCAGTTCATCGACCTGGCTGCCGCCATGGGCTATGAGTATTGCCTGGTGGACAATTATTGGGATGACAGAATAGGACGCGACAGAATAGCGGATCTCTCCAAATACGCACAAAGCAAAGGGGTAAGCCTTATGTTATGGTATAACTCCAACGGCATCGCCAATGACGCCCCGCAGTCGCCGCGTAACTGTATGAATACGGCGGTGGCACGGGAGAAAGAGATGCGGTGGCTTCGACAGGTCGGAGTGAAAGGTATCAAGGTGGACTTCTTCGGCGGTGACAAACAGGAGACGATGCGCCTGTATGAGGATATCCTCAGCGACGCGAACCGATATGGCCTGCAGGTGATCTTCCATGGGTGTACGTTGCCAAGAGGATGGGAAAGGATGTACCCGAACTATGTGGCGAGCGAGGCGGTACTGGCTTCCGAGAACGTCTATTTCACCGCTTACCATGCAGACAGGGAAGGATATGAGCTCACACTCCATCCCTTTATCCGTAATACGGTGGCAAGCATGGACTGGGGGGGCGTCATCATGAACCGCTATCTGTCGAAAGATAACAGGAAACGGCATCCACGAAAGACATCGGATGTCTTTGAGATGGCAACGGGCATCACTAACCAGAGTAGCGTCAACTGCGTGGCGATACAACCGAATAACCTCTCTGAGCTCCCGGCCTTCGAACTGGAGTTCCTCCGTCAGTTGCCTACCACATGGGAGGAGACACGCTTCATCGACGGATATCCGGGGAAGTTTATCATCATGGCACGCAGACATGGTGACAACTGGTATGTAGCGGGACTGAATGGCACGGATGAACCGTTATCCGTCAACATGGATCTCTCTGCGTTCTTCACACCACAGACCCTGTGCCGGTTGTATATCGACAACCCCAAGACAAAGGAGGAATTAGTGCCCTCCTCTATATATAAAGAGGTGCGACTCGACAAGAAAGCCTGTCTGAAGGTAACCCTCCAACCTATGGGTGGTATCATCCTGCAAAGAAGGACCTCCACGGACTAAAATAGGTCACTCCACTTGAGGTAATAAACTACAAATCTTCAGAGACGCCCTTCCAAGGCGTCTCTGAATTCATTAAAACACCAGTATCTATTGACTTCCTGACAAAAGCTAAACAACCGAATTAACATTCTTTTGTTTTTTTTTTTTTTTTGTTTTTCACCGATTGTTTTGGTTATTATATAGAAAAAAACTACCTTTGCTTGCTGATTTTATCAGTCTCAAAGTAAGAAATAGTAAAAAATTATAACAATAACTTAAAGATTTTGTGAACATCATGAAAGTCAAAAAAAATTACATGAGGCCCGTGGTCAGATTGATATCCTTGGAGCCTGCAAGTTTTATCACTACCTCTACAGGTACTACTGATGTGTTCTCTAAGAAAGGCAGCTTTAGCGATTTCGAAGATGAGGAAAGTACAAATAATGAGAACGCTGGAATGTGGGAGCGTAACCCCAAAGGGGAGTTTCCTTGGGAATAATCTGTTTTCTTTACAATTGTTTAACAAATAAAAACAATATACATTATGAAAAAATATATACTCAGTATGCTCTTTGCCGCATTTCTTCCTATGACGATGTGGGCACAAGATGACACAGAAGAAACTCCTGTCTTCGTGGAAATCAATGAGACCAACTTCCCCGACGCCAACTTCCGCACAGTGGTTGAGACATTCGATACAGAAGTAGATGAGGACGGAAACAAAGATGGAAAATTATCTGAGGCAGAAATAGCGGCAGTTGTCACCCTAAGTCTTAATTCAACAAAGACCACCGCTGATGCTGACAAAATTAGTGACCTAAAAGGTATTGAATATTTTACTAATCTTGAAAGGCTCAACTGTGACTACCAGAATGTCACGGAAATCAATCTGAGCAACTTAGCTAATTTTCAATACTTATATTGCAGATATGGCAAACTCACGTCATTGATCGTGTCGGACATGCCAAAAATGACCGCACTCTATTGCAATCAGAACCAACTCGAGACGCTATCGGTTGAGAATTGTCCCAAACTAAGCAACCTTCAATGTGGGACGAACAAGCTGACAGCTTTAAATCTCGGGACTCTTCCTAAACTCGCTACATTGCATTGTGAAGGGAACCAACTAACGACCCTTGAGGTAAAAGACGAAGATTATCCCGCATTGAGTACATTTTGGTGTCAGTCTAACAAACTGACAAGCCTTACAGTTACCTGTAAAAAGCTTACAACGCTATATGCCAACAATAATAAACTGACTGACGTTGACATTACAGCGTGTACTGCATTGAAAACTCTTCGACTTTACCGCAATCTTCAATTAGAAGAAGTTGACATTACAAAGAATGTAAACCTTACCGATTGTGAGATCTTTGAATGTGCCCTTAAAAGTATTGATGTTACAAAATGTACGAAACTGGATATTCTCAAGCTCGGCGACAACGACTTGGACGAGATAGATCTTAGTCAGAACACTGTACTAAGAACATTGACTGTAGAAGAAAACAACTTGACCGAGCTTGATTTGTCTGCTAATAATAATCTTGCGACTATTACAGCTTACGACAATCAGATCTCGGAGTTGACAGTCTCTCATCTTGCCAACCTTGTATATCTGAGATGTGGTGACAACCTGATTAAGGAGCTCGACGTGACAAATAACACTAAGTTGGCCACTTTTACATGCGAGAATAACCAGTTGAAGAAACTTGATGTAACTAAGTGCACAGAACTGAATAAATTCCAGTGCGATGGTAACCAGCTGACAACTCTCGACCTCTTACAAAATACTGCATTGCAATTCACACATAATCCTGGAAAGGGAATCTATTACAAGATATCACCCCAGTCTATCGTTTTGGATGCAGAGGTTGCAGGTGACAGCAGAGAGAAAGTAGTCTTGCCAATCATCGCTTCGTCTGACGAGTCAGAAATAGCCATCGATCAATTCTCCAACCTTAAACTCGGCTACGGGAGTCTTACGGGGAGCATCTATAATAACGTGTTGGTTATCAGCGACGATCCTAAGGCCGATGTTGATTTTTACAACAAGACTGTCAGTTATACTTATATAGCTCCTTGTGGAGCAACTTCCGCAACAGAGGCAGACAGGTCTATGAAGGTCTCCATAAAGACCTATCCTTACGTAATGTACGTAAGTCCGAACAGTAAGGACAAGAGGGAAAGCTTCTATTCAGGAACGATCTATCTTGACTATGACGCCGTAGTGCCTGAGGGATCTGAGTGCTATATCGCACAAGGTATCTCCAAGACAAGGAAAGAGATCATCAACAACGGAAATATGGTGACTTTCGATCAACTCAAAATGGTGAAGGTGGCAGATGCAGGACAGGTGATCCCCGCTAACACACCAGTATATGTGAAGGCACTCACCGAGTCAGGACTGTATGCCTTCGGACGCAATAAGGATTCCCTTGAAACAGTGACAATTCCTGAAGGAAATATTTTCACCGGTACTTTCAAGGATATCACCGATGTACAGCCCCGCCAGTATCTGACTTTAGGTCGTGAGACTCGTCAGGGCACCAAAGAGATCGGTTTCTGGCCATACTTCGGCACAACGATTCCTGCACACCGCGTATATATCGATGCCTCTTTGATGACAGATGAGGTTAGTAGCTCCGATGCCGGCGCCAAGGGATTCGCATTCTGTTTTGACGACGTGGAGACCACGAGCATCAGTCAGATAGAGAATGAGAATACAATCGTAGAAAACAACGGTGATGACACCTGGTATAACTTGCAGGGCTTGAAGATGAACGATAAACCTTCTGCAAAGGGTGTTTATATCTACAAAGGAAAGAAGATCGTCGTAAAATAAATAAGTCTGTATTTAAACGCGAACTTTTCTCAGATAACTAAAAATAAAGGATGTTATAGCGAAGATCCTTCTTGAGAGTGCCGACAATACTTCACTATTTTGGTCGGCACTCTTTTTTTTGCTGATGGGAAAACACCTTGGGGTACGAAAATCTTTTTCATACGTCATCTTTAAAATGCTTTGACACATGAAAAAGATACAATGGTTATTGAGTTGTCTGCTCCTTATGTCAGGAGTACAGATGCTCGCGCAAGAGATGGTAAACGTGAAGGTTCCTCAGAAACAGGAGGTGGGTCCGAAAGTGATGCCTAAGGAGATCGCTCCGATACAAGCTCCTTTCGAGATGCGGCAACTGCAAAAGCCGGTCTTTGCCAACCGATCGCTGAGCATCGTCAAGACAGGTGCCAAGCGGAAGGGCATGTCAACGAAAGCCATTCAGAAAGCTATCGACCAGATCAACAAGCAGGGTGGGGGAACCGTCATCATACCGGCAGGAGAATGGCAAACCGGTCGTATCACGCTGAAGAGTAATGTCAACCTCCGACTGGAGAAGAACGCTGTGCTGTCATTCAGCGGACAGGTAAAGGATTATCAGCCTGCCGTGCTTACCCGTAATGAGGGCGTGGAGATGTATTCTTTGGGAGCCCTGATCTATGCCAACGGCGCAGAGAATATCGCCATAACGGGTGAGGGAGCCTTGAAAGGCCCCGGCCGTGGCTGTGAGATAGATACCTTGGAGAAGAATACCGACTTCTTGGAGAAATCCATGTGGCAGGTGCCTTTGAAAGAGCGTCTCTACGACGGTCAGAAAGGACGTCGTTTCTATCGCCCTACTTTTATCGGACTGATACACTGCAAGAATATTCTCATTGAGGGAATCAGCATGAGTGGCACCATCTTTTGGAATATTGTGCCAGAGTACTGCGATGGCGTAATCATCCGTGGTGTGACTATCGACAGCTTCCGCACACCCCGTGGGGATGCCATGGATATGGAGTCCACAAAAAATGTTTTGATAGAATATTGCTGGGTGAATACCACCGACGATGCCTACACACTGAAAGCCGGACGTGGAAAGGATGGTCTGCGCGTGGGAATCCCGACAGAGAATGTCATCATCCGTCATTGTTATGCCACGCACAGCGCTGGCGGCGTGGCAATAGGTACTGAGGTGGCCGGTGGCGTGCGTAACGTCTATGCGCATGACTGTGTCTTTGAGGGATGTACCAATGGTACCTACATAAAGACGCGGCGCACCCGTGGCGGTGGCGGTGAGAATATCTTCTTCGAACGTCTCCGTATCATAGACTGCAAGACTTGCTTCCTGTGGAACATGTTAGGTAACAGAGCATGGATGGGAGCACTGGGCGACCGTTATCCTTCCATTGAGATTCCGGCGGAATCTCCCTGTTATAAGAATATGTCATTCAAGGATTTCATCGTGGAGAGTTGCGGCACCCTGCTGAAGGTGACCGGTACCCCTGAGCATCCGGTGGAGAACGTGCTCATCGAGAATGTGGATGCAAAGTGTCAGAATACTTTCCTCCTGCAGGATCTCAGAAATTTCCGTCTGAAAAACTGGCGCGTACAGGCAGAGCAGTGTGACTATACCTCTTTGGGTGTAGAGTCGATCTCCTTTGAGAATGTTGAGGTGGTTCCTGCAGGGACTTCCGCGCGCAGGCGTTGAGGAGAGTTTAAAGTTTAGGGCTTAGAGTTGAGGGTTTATTTATTACGCATATTTTTTTCTTTTTTCTTTTGCATTTTCATTTTTTTTTATAAATTTGTGGCAATCTAAAGAAAGATCTTTGTTTTAACTTTTTCTATTTGCCACACGCCTATGTACGATATGTTTTCCGACCAAGTGTTGACGGCTCTGCATCGTTACAGAGATGTGAAATTCAGTCCGCCCTGTTATTTGGATGGTCTAACCTTATTATAATACATACAAATTAAGGAAATGGAGAGCGCAAACATTGTAAAAATACCCAAAAATATCTTTTATGGAACAACAAAATCTGCCTACCATTCAGGAAGTATTTTCTTGGATGAGAAAGCTTTATGATGAGAGTTACTCCGGACTGACTAAAACGGAGAAAGATGAGCAGCACATGTATGGTACAATGGTGACGACACCGAGTGACAAGAAATTCATCGTGCGTATGCTTGATGAGACCAGTCAGGTGCGTGACACGCAGAAATTGGCCAAACGTGTGAAGGATTTGATTGACCAGTATGGTATTCCGCATTTCCTCAACAAGACCGACCATGCCTTGTTCTGGATGTACCAGAAGTTTGCTTACCTGCCACTTTTCAACTGGGTGGCAGTGCCTATCATTAAATGGCGTCTGAGAAGAGATACCAGTCGTGTGATTATCAACGCTGCACGCCCGAACCTTACCAATCACCTGGCCACTCGATTTAAGGAGGATATCGGACAGAATGTGAACCTGTTGGGTGAGGTTGTTCTCGGCAATGGTGAAGCTGACAAACGCTACTACTCTTATCTGGAGGCTTTGAAAGAGCCGGATATCAACTATATTTCGGTGAAGATCTCTGGTATCTATGCACAGACACATGCTTTGAATTATAAAGAATGTTATCCGGAGTTGATCCGAAGAATGTCGGAGTTGTACCAGGCCGCCATAGACAATCCTTATACAACACCTGACGGTGTGACGCGTCCAAAGTTCATCAACCTTGATATGGAGGAGTATAAGGATGCTCACCTGACTATGAAACTCTTCAAGGAAGTTCTCTCACTACCTCAGTTTAAGAATTACGAGGCAGGAATTGTGGTGCAGGCTTATCTGCCGGATGCATGGAGTTTCCAAAGTGAATTGCTTGAGTTTGCGCACAAACGTGTGGAAGAAGGAGGATCACCTATCAAGATGCGCATTGTGAAAGGTTGTAACCTCGACATGGAGAATATTGTCAGTGACTTACGTGGATGGCCTAATCCTGTTCGTCCGAACAAAACCGAGGTGGATGCAAACTATTTGCATATCATTGAGCGTGGCTTGAAGCCAGAGAATGCCAAGGTTCTGCATATTGGAATGGCATCTCACAACTTATTCACCATCTCTTACGCATATCTGCTCACCCAGCAGTATCAAACCCCGAAAGACTGTTTCTGTTTTGAGATGCTCGAGGGTATGGCTAACCATGTATGGCGCGCACAGAAGAAGTTGGGTAACCATGTGATTCTTTATACGCCGGTAGTGAAGAAAGAACATTTTCTTAACGCTATCTCTTACCTTGTTCGTCGTATGGATGAGAATACTGCCCCCGACAACTTCCTCACACATTCCTTCTCACTGAAGCCGGATACAAAAGAGTGGAAGGAACTGGAGCAGCAGTTTATCGATGCGTATAACATGAAGGACAGCATTACTCATATACCAACCCGCACACAGGATCGTAACAAGCCTTATGTAGGACAAGAGCCGCAGGATGAGATGATCAACGAACCGGATACAGACTTCGACCGTTTCTGCAATCAGGAATGGGTAGAGAAGATCTTCGTTAAGTGGAAGAGCAACGGTCAGATGACCGGTGAGAGAGCCGCATGGGGCGACTGGAAACCTGGTGATTTGTTGCCTACACAGATTGGTAATGAGCTGGTTTACAATGATGATAAGGTGAAATACTTTGACCGTTCTCAGGAGGGAGACGTAGAGATCTGTGAGATGTCGCGGGCTGACAAGACTCAGACAGAGCGGATTCTTCAGATTGCCGATGAGGATGCTGGTGGCTGGCGTAACACCACGATAGAGGAGCGTCACAGAATCATGTACAAAGCCGCCAATATCTTGGGAGAGATGCGTGGTGACCTGAATGGCTCGATGTGTGCTATCACCGGCAAGACCATAGAGGAGGGTGACGTAGAGGTCTCTGAGGGTATCGACTATTGTCGTTTCTATACTACCACGATGAAGAAGTTTGCTGCCTTGGATGATATTGAGATGAAGGCGAAGGGAACGATCTTAGTGCTTTCACCTTGGAATTTCCCATGTGCCATACCTTGTGGTGGAGTAGTGGCAGCTTTGGCATCCGGTAATACCTGTATCCTGAAGCCTGCGACAGTGGCTGCTCCCGTGGCATGGCTTTTCGCCAAAGCCTTCTGGGAGGCAGGCGTGCCGAAGGAAGCCTTACAGGTGGTTATTACGGATCGTGAGGCTACTCCACTGCTTACCTCTTCACCGATAGTGAAGCATATCATCCTCACCGGTGGTACGGAGACTGCCCAGAGTATTGCTCATGCTAACCCCCGTAAGCCATTGTCAGCTGAGACAGGAGGTAAGAACGTGATGATCCTCTCCGCTAAGGGTGACCGCGACCATGCTATTATGAATGCCTGCCGTTCAGCCTTCGGTAATGCCGGTCAGAAGTGTTCCGCTTGTTCTCTCCTCTTGGTGGAGCGTTCGGTATATAACAATCCTGAGTTCTTCGAGAAGCTCACCGACTGTGCTTCTTCCCTGAAGGTGGGTGGCGTATGGAATGCCGGTAATATCGTGGGTCCTATGATCACCAACAAGAATGACAAACTGGAGCAGGCCTTCAAACTTGAGCCAGGTGAGCGATGGTTGATTGCCCCTGAATTTGTTGATGAGAAGAAGTATATTTTGAAACCCACCATCAAGGTGGATGTGAAGCCGGAGTCATTCACCTTCCGTACGGAGTTGTTCGCCCCGTTATTGGCTGTAGCTCCTTTTGATACGCTTGAAGAGGCTGTAAACCTCGTTAACGGACTGGATTACGGATTGACAAGCGGTTTGCAGTCACTTGATGAGCAGGAACAGCGTTACTGGAAGAATCATATCCAAGCAGGTAACCTGTATATCAACCGTGGTATTACGGGTGCTGTGGTGAACCGTCAGCCGTTTGGAGGTATGAAGCTCAGTGCTTTCGGTCCTGGTCTCAAAGCCGGTGGACCCAACTACTGTGCTCAGTTTATGACGATTACCGATAAGGTAGGTGCTTCTACAGATTACAAGAAGTCTTATGCTGACTGGTATGAGAAGGAGTTCCGTCATGCCCGTAATATCCAGCCGAAGATTCGTGGTGAGCAGAATGTCTTCCGTTATCTTCCGTTGAGAAATATGGTATTGCGTCTGTTCGGTGATGAGACACTTGAGCAAGTCCAGATGGTTCTGTTAGCAGCCAAGACCGTAGGTACTCCGCTGACAATTTCCGCTGATGCCGATAACCCATTGGTTAAGAATTTGAAGGATGTGAAGACAGAGGGTATCACTGCTTTCTGCAACTCGATGAGGGGGTATGAGCGTGTAAGGACGATTTCCCGGAATATCCCTGATGAGGTGTTCCAGGCTGCCGCTTTCTGTGACAAGTATATCGCTCAGGCGGCTCCTGTTCGCAATGGACGTATCGAGTTGGCTCATTATATCAAGGAACAGTCAATCTCCAATGAATATCATCGTTATGGCTCTCAGATTGAGATACCAGTAATCGAGGATTAACAACTACAATAAAAAGGCGGAAAGTTAACTTTCCGCCTTTTTATAGATTAAAGAAGGATATTAGTTTCTGAATACCAATCCCTCTCCAAACCAATCTACGATGATGGGCTTCTCTTTATCTATCTGTCCGCTTAACAGTTTCTTACTCAACTCATTGAGCAGCAGTTTCTGGATAGCCCGTTTTACCGGACGTGCACCGAAGGTAGGATCATAGCCTTCCTCTGCGATGTATTCGATGGCTTGTTTAGTGACCTCCAGTCTTACATCTTGCTCCTCGAGCATTTTCTTCACGCGGTCGATCTGCAGGTTTACCACCTGGGCGATCTCTTCTTTTGACAGGTTCTTGAACGTGATGATCTCATCGATACGGTTCAGGAACTCCGGTCGCATGATTTGTCCGAGAGCCTCACGTCTGGCATTCGACGTCATGATGATGATGGTATTCTTAAAGTCAGCTACCCTTCCTTTATTATCCGTCAGACGCCCATCATCAAGTACCTGCAGCAGGATATTGAACACATCAGGGTGAGCCTTTTCTATCTCATCGAAGAGTACGACACTGTATGGCTTCCTGCGGACAGCCTCCGTGAGCTGTCCCCCCTCGTCGTAACCTACATATCCCGGAGGGGCACCTATCAGTCGGGTGACGCTGAACTTCTCTTGATACTCACTCATATCGATACGTGTCATCATACTCTCGTCGTTGAAGAGGTAGTCGGCCAAGGTCTTTGCCAGCTCTGTCTTTCCGACGCCGGTTGTTCCCAGGAAGATGAAGGAGGCGATAGGTCGTTTCGGATCCTGTAATCCAGCCCGGCTACGACGGACAGCATCGCTGACAGCGATGATAGCCTCGTCTTGTCCGACCACTCGTTTGTGGAGCACCTCCTCCAGTTGTAACAGTTTCTCCCTTTCACTTTGCATCATCTTTGCTACGGGAATACCCGTCCACTTACTCACCACCTCGGCGATATCGTCGGCGGTAACCTCCTCTCTCACCATGGCAGTATCTCCCCTTGAAGTTTCGAGCTTTTGCTGAATGTTTCGGATGTCATCCTCCAGCTGACGCAGTTTGCTATATCTGATCTCTGCCACACGCTCGTAGTTGCCTTCACGCTCTGCTCTCTCAGCTTCAAACTTCAACTGTTCCATCTGCTGCTTATCTTGTTGGATTTGGTTGACGAGATTTTTCTCACCTTCCCATTTTGCCCGGAACTCATTTTCCTTTTCCCGCAGGTTGGCGATCTCTTTATCCAGTTGACCGATCTTCTCTTGGTCATTCTCACGACGGATCGCCTCGCGTTCAATCTCCAATTGTTTGAGTTGTCTGGTCAGATCATCCAGCTCTTCCGGCACGCTGTCACGTTCCATCCTGAGTTTTGCGGCAGCCTCATCCATCAAGTCGATGGCTTTATCAGGCAGGAAACGGTCAGAGATATATCTTTCGGAAAGTTTGACGGCGGCGATACAGGCATCATCCTGAATCCTCACTTTGTGATGATTCTCATAACGCTCTTTCAATCCACGGAGGATAGAAATAGCCGACAGCTCGTCAGGCTCGTCCACCATCACAGTCTGGAAACGTCGTTCCAGCGCCTTGTCTTTCTCAAAGTATTTCTGGTATTCATTGAGCGTGGTAGCCCCGATGCTCCTCAGTTCTCCACGTGCCAATGCCGGTTTCAGGATGTTGGCGGCATCCATGGCTCCCTCACCGGCTCCTGCCCCTACCAGTGTGTGTATCTCATCTATAAATAGGATTATCCTTCCCTCTGAGTCGGTCACCTCTTTGATGACACTCTTAAGTCGTTCCTCAAATTCCCCTTTATACTTTGCTCCTGCAATCAGCGCACCCATGTCCAGGGAGTACAACTCTTTGTCTTTCAGGTTCTCCGGCACATCTCCGCGAACGATACGCTGAGCCAGTCCCTCTACGATAGCTGTCTTGCCGGTTCCAGGTTCACCTATTAAAATAGGGTTGTTCTTGGTTCGACGTGACAGTATCTGCAAGAGTCGTCGGATTTCGTCATCACGGCCGATGACTGGGTCGAGCTTGCCGCTACGTGCCTCTTCCACAAGGTTCTTCGCATATTTATTTAAACTCTGGTAGTTGTCTTCTGCCGACTGAGTTTTCACCTGCTGTCCACGACGCAGTTCCTGAATAGCCTTCTCCGCATCTTTATAGTTGATACCGCTGTCTTTAAGAATTCTACCGGCAGTGTTGTTTATCTCCAGCAAGGCTAAGAGGATGGGCTCCACGGCCACAAACTCGTCACTCATCTTTTTGGAGATGTCCACGGCTTTCAGTAACACCTTGTTGGAGTCGGCCGAAAAATAGGGACTTCCTCCACTGACACGCGGTAGATGTTCGATCTCCGACTGAATCATCTGCTCGATATGAGTGGTGTTGGCTCCTGTTTTTTGGAAGATATATCCCATCACATCCCTTGCCTTCAGGATAAGACCTTGTAATAGATGCACAGGTTCAATACACTGTTGCCCTGCACGTTGTGCTTCGTTGACCGCCTCTTGAACGGCCTCCTGCGCCTTGATAGTAAAATTTTCTAATGTCATAATAAAATCTCCTTTCTTTTTACTTTCCGAAGATTCAAATCGTATGCCTACTCACTTTTTTCTGCCAGAATGACAGAGTTACAAACATTTTGACAGATGCTCGTTATGAGTACGCTGCAAAAAGGGACTGATTTTTTTTGTTATATCAAAATGAATGTATATATTTGCATGCGTTTTGCAATTAATGACGTAAGATTATTAACCTTAATTATTTAATATATTATTTCGATGATAGATGAATTAGTGATGAATGCCAACCCTGTTGTGGCATATCTTCAGAAACCGTCAAAAGATTTTAAAAAGAAGGATATCATCGATTTCGTTATGAACAACGAGATCAAGATGATTAACTTTATGTATCCAGGTGGCGATGGTAAGCTCAAGACCTTGAATTTCGTGATTACCAACCTTCAGTATCTTGACACGATCCTAACATGTGGAGAGCGTGTGGATGGATCCAGTCTGTTCTCGTTTATTGAGGCAGGCAGCAGCGACCTGTATGTATTGCCACGTTATTGCACGGCTTTCGTTGATCCCTTTGCGGAGATTCCCACCCTTTGCATGCTGTGTTCTTTCTTCGACAAGGACGGTCATCCATTGGCCAGTTCGCCGGATTACACTTTATCCAAGGCCTGCAAGGCTTTCCGAGAGGTTACGGGTATGGAGTTTCAGGCGATGGGAGAGTTGGAGTATTATGTCATTGATGAGGATACGAACATGTTCCCTGCCATCGACCAGCATGGCTATCATGAGTCGGCTCCCTATGCTAAGACCAATATTTTCCGCCAGCATTGTATGCATTATATTGCGCAGACAGGTGGACAGATCAAGTATGGTCATTCGGAGGTGGGTAATTTCAGTCAGGACGGACTGGTCTATGAGCAGAATGAGATAGAGTTTCTCCCGGTGAATGCCGAGGATGCCGCCGACCAATTGATGTTGGCCAAGTGGGTTATCCGTAACCTTGCTTTCGAGTGGGGTCTTAATGTCACCTTCTCTCCCAAGATTACTGTGGGTAAGGCTGGCAGTGGGCTGCATATCCACATGCGCATGCTCAAAGATGGCAGAAACCAGATGCTTGACCATGGAGAGTTAAGTGATGATGCCCGTCGGATGATTGCCGGCATGATGGAGTTGGCTCCGAGTATCACTGCTTTCGGCAATAAGAATCCGATGAGTTATTTCCGCCTGGTTCCTCATCAGGAGGCACCCACCAATGTTTGTTGGGGAGACCGTAACCGTTCGGTCTTGGTTCGGGTTCCGTTAGGGTGGAGCAGTGGTGTTGATATGTGTCATGCGGCAAATCCTTTAGAGGAGAGCAAAGATGTAGATACCACCATCAAGCAGACGGTGGAGATGCGTTCACCTGATGGCAGTGCAGACCTCTATCAGTTGTTGGCGGGTTTATGTGTTGCCTGTCGTCATGGTTTTGAGATGCCTGATGCTTTGGATGTGGCTAAGCGCACTTATGTGAGTGTGAATATTCATGACATCTCGAATGCTGATAAATTAGCTGAGTTAGCGCAATTGCCTGACTGTTGTGTTGCCTCTGCCGCATGTTTGGACCGGCAGCGTGCGGTGTATGAGCAGTATGGCGTGTTCAGTCCCTCGATGATTGACGGAATTATTGCACAGTTGAGAAGTTACGAAGACAGTTCGTTACGCGAGGAGATCAGTGCTCAGCCGGAAGAAATTAAGCGTTTGGTGGAAACCTATTTCCATTGTGGGTGACGATATCTGAGAGAGAGGCATTTAATTGGCGGGTACTCTTCAAGGAGAAATGAGGAGTATCCGCTTCTTTTTCCTGGGTGCCGTCTTTTTTTATGGTTAAATAACAATAATTTTTTTTGAATCATTAGGTTCTCGGAATGTTTCTTCGTAACTTCGTGGAAATTTTACAAAAGCATTATGTTGAGTAGAGTCAGAAGAATTGCAGCGGCGATAGTCATTGTCTTGATAACCCTGTTATTTCTGGATATTACAGGGGTATTGCATCACTGGTTGGGATGGTTGGCGAAGGTTCAGTTTTTACCCGCCTTATTGGCGATGAATGTTGTCGTTATCATATTACTCTTGTTGCTGACCTTGGTTTTCGGACGAATCTACTGCAGTGTCATCTGTCCGTTGGGTATCATGCAGGATGCGATCTCATGGATTCACGGCAAGCGGAAGAAGAACCGTTTCACTTTCTCTGCAGAGAAGAGGTGGTTACGTTATGGGATTCTGATCCTCTTTGTCGTTTGCCTGATTGCCGGCATCCATTCATTGGTGGCGTTGCTGGCTCCTTACAGCAGTTATGGCCGGATTGTCACCAATCTTTTTAAGCCTCTTTATGAGGGAGGTAACAATATTCTCGCATCCATCGCAGAGCATTTCAACAGTTATGCTTTCTATCATGTGAATGTATGGATTAAGAGCCTGCCCACTTTCATCATCGCGGCTGTCACGTTCGTTGTCTTGTTCGTTTTGGCATGGAGAAACGGCAGGACCTACTGTAATACGATTTGTCCGGTAGGAACGTTCCTCAGTTTCTTTGCCCGTTTCTCATGGTTGAAGATCTGTTTTGATGAGGACAAATGTAAGAAGTGTGGCAAGTGCACCCGTAACTGCAAGGCTTCATGTATTGATTACAAGTCTCATACGGTAGATTACGGCAGATGTGTCGTCTGTGGAAACTGTCTGCGGCAATGTAACTTTGGGGCCCTTCATTACGAACGTCCCAAGAAGGCTAAGAAGGTAGTCATGAAGGAAGACGCGTCTGTTGATAATGGCCGCAGGAACTTTATGATGGGTGTTACCTTGGCCACGACCGCCGCCGTGTTCGCTCAGGAGAAGAAAAAGGTTGATGGTGGCTTGGCGAAGATAGAAGACAAGGTAGCTCCTAAGCGTAACACCCCCATCACCCCTCCGGGGTCAAGGAGTGCGCGGAATATGTCCAACCGTTGCACAGGATGCCAGTTGTGTGTGTCTCAATGTCCTAACGAGGTGTTGCGTCCCTCCACGGATCTTCTTCACCTGATGCAGCCTGAGATGAGTTATGAGCGTGGCTACTGTCGTATAGAGTGTAACCGCTGCTCAGAGGTCTGTCCGGCAGGAGCTATCCGCCTGTTGCCTCTCGAGGATAAGAGCAGTACACAGATTGGTCATGCGGTGTGGATTAAGAAGAACTGCATACCTGTTGTTGATGGGGTGGAGTGTGGCAACTGTGAGCGTCATTGTCCTGTGGGAGCTATTATGATGGTTCCTCTGGATGAGGAGGATGAGGAGTCTGTGATGATACCTACTGTCAATGAGGCCCGTTGTATCGGTTGCGGCGCTTGTGAGAACCTATGTCCGGCACGTCCTTTCTCAGCTATCTATGTTGAGGGTCACGAAGTGCACAAAACATTATAATTTGAATTATCAGCATGAGAAAGATAAACAGAAGAGAGTTTCTCGGATTGTTCGGCGGTGGGGCAGTGGCTTCGTCTGCTTTGCTGTCGGCTTGTAAGAACAAGGAACAACAGACAACTGCCAAGTTGCAGGAGCCGCCAACTGACAAGATGGAATACCGTGTGAATCCCAATACCGGTGATAAAGTGTCGCTGTTAGGATATGGTATGATGCGACTGCCGTTGGAGGGGGGTGTCACCTATTCTGAGAATCCCGAGGCACATATAGATCAGGAGATGACTAACAAACTGGTTGACTATGCCATCGCCCATGGTGTCAATTATTTCGATATGTCTCCTGCCTATTGTCGCGGGGAGTGTGAGGAGTGTTCCGGCAATGCCCTGCATCGTCATCCCCGTGAAAAATATTATGTGGCAACAAAGTTGAGTAATTTCTCCTCAGAGACACAGACACGTGCCGCCAGTATGGAGATGTTTGAGAACTCATTGAAAGACCTTCAGGTAGATTATATTGATTATTACCTCCTACACAGTATCGGAGGTGGAGAAGATGCTGAGGAGACGTTCAACAACCGGTTTATGGATAATGGAATCCTCGACTGGCTTGTTGAACAGAAGAAAAAGGGGCGCATCCGTAATCTTGGCTTCTCTTATCATGGTGATGTCGAGATCTTCGATATGCTCTTACAATGGCATGATGAGGGGCGCTATCATTGGGACTTCGCCCAGATAGAGTTAAACTATCTTGATTGGGACTATGCTGATGAGATCAACAGCAGGAACACCGATGCCTCTTATCTCTATGCCGAGTTGGAGAAACGAGGGATTCCGGCAGTGATAATGGAACCCCTGTTGGGCGGTCGTCTCTCGAATGTCCCTGATCCAGTCGTGGAGAAGATGAAACGGAAACGTCCGGAGGACAGCGTTGCCTCATGGGCTTTCCGTTATGCCGGTACGCCGGAAGGAGTGCTTACCGTGCTCAGTGGCATGAAGTATATGGAGCATCTCCAGGAGAATATCTGGACCTACTCCCCGCTGGAGCCTGTCACAGAGGAAGAGAATGTGTTCCTGATGGAGATCGCGAAGGATATTTACGACCTGAAGACCATTCCTTGTAATGAATGTAACTACTGTATGCCCTGTCCCTACGGTATTGATATCCCGGCAATCTTCTCGCATTATAATAAATGTATCAAAGAAGGAAACCTACCGAAGAACAACGAGTCACCGGAATACCGCAGACAACGTAGGGCCTTCCTTATCGGTTACGACAGGAGTGTGCCTAAACTGCGTCAGGCCAGTCACTGCATCCAGTGCGGACAATGCTCCCCGCACTGTCCGCAACGTATTGATATCCCCAAGGAGATGCGCATGGTGGATGACTTTACCGAAGAACTGAAGCGCGACGGTAAAGCCATAATCAAAGAGATAGAGATGCCCGAAGAGGAATAGTCTTTTACTTGGCGAGGATCTGCTCACCGTGGATCTTCGTCTTGATCTCTTTGGGTAGGATAATCCGTTCCACCACACCGTTCTCATCAATGATAAAGGTGGTGCGTACGGTACCGAAATATTTCCTGCCGTACATCGACTTTTCTGCCCATACTCCAAAAGCCTCATTGAGCGTCTTCTCAGTGTCGGCAATCAGGTGGAAAGGCAACTGTTGCTTCTCAATGAATTTCTGATGAGAGGTCTCATCCTGGATGCTGACCCCTAACACTTCATATCCCTTGGTCTGCAAAGCCTCGTAGTTATCACGTAGTGAGCAGGCTTCAGCCGTACAACCGCTTGTATTGTCTTTCGGATAGAAATACAATACGAGTTTTTTACCAGCATAATCGCTCATCTTCACTTCACGGCCGTTTTCATCTCTTCCCAAGATCTCAGGTACTTTGTCTCCAACTTTCATATTACACTGTTTTATATTAATCTCTTTCTTTAGACGTTAAACTCGTCTGCGAAGATACATATTTTTATTGAAATAATTATTACCTTCCCTAATAAAAGTAAAATATGTTTTGTAAGATGCAAGATTTTCATTACCTTTGCCTTTATCTTATGTAATAAGATATTTGAATGATATGAGAACATTAAGATTTCTATTAATACATATTTTATTGGTAATGCCGCTATTCTTACATGCACAATCCTACGACAGTCTGTGGAAACAAGTAGAGGATGCTGTCAACAAAGACTTGCCAAAGACTGAAATGGAGGTTTTACAGCGCATTATCGGTAAGGCCCAGAGTGAGAAGCAGTACGGCCATCTGCTCAAGGCAGAACTGACAAAGTCTTTCGTGCAGGTGCATATTACCCCTGACTCTCTCATGGCTGTTGTGAGAGAACTCGATGAGAAAGTGACTATGACAGAGAAGACCGACCCAGCCATGGCAGCTGTCTATTGCAGTGTGCTGGGTCACATCTACGCATCGAACATCCCAAATCTTGATGATGGGGAGGAACTGTCGAAAAGGTATTTTGCCCGTTCCTTGGCTGATCCAAAGATGTTGGCATCCCATCAGGCATCAGCTTTCGACCCGATGATAGAGAAAGGTATCGACAGTAAGTATTTTAATAATGACTTATTGAGCGTGTTAGGTTTCGAGGCGAATGATTTTAAGACCCTGCATGACTACTACCTGCAGACAGGTAATAGGGAGGCAACTCTCATCACGGCATTGAGAATGATTCAGCAGGAGAGGAGTCATACCGCTCATCAGATCTTTAAGGACAGTCGCTATGCGGCATCATTAGACTCCCTGATAACGCAGTATCATGATCTGCCTCTCTGTGGGGAGGTGGCAATAGAGCGGTTCAACTATATGTCGTCGTGTGAGGATATCACCCGGGGAGAACGAATGGACTATCTCGAGGAAGCCCTGTTGAAGTGGGGTAACTGGAAAGGTATGAACCAGTTGCGCAATGAGAAGATGCAGATGATACAACCGTGGTTTAATGCTCAGTTGAAGGTACGTCTACAACGGCCTGGCATTCCTACGGAGGTGGAGTTTCTTCAGGTGAGGAACCTCCCTTCTGTCACCATCAAGGTATCACAGTTGAACCTTACCGGTGACCATTCGTATAATATTTGGAACAAGGAGGATCTCAGACAACTGAAACAAAAAATCATTAAAGGATCGACCAAGGAATATAAGAAGTCTTTCCCTATTGAAAATGAGTATGATATACTGAAGGACTCCCTGATGATTGACGGACTGCCTGTCGGTATTTACCTGTTGGAATATGTCGCAGAGGAAAAAGATATAACTCCCAGTTATCAGTTGCTGAATGTCAGCAACCTCTTCTCCGTGGAGCAATATCTTCCTGGGCAAAAGATACGTATAGCCGTACTCGACGCTACCACAGGACAGCCCATTGCCAGGGCAAAGATAAAACTGGAGCGGGAGTCACGTCGGAACGATCAGGATAAAACGGTGCTGTTGGAAACAGATGCGAAAGGGGAGGTGGTCTATACCTATAACCATTACCAGCCACAGTCGATCTATGTCTGTACCTCTACCGACAAAGCGTTTCCTAAAACAGATTGCTATGGAGATTTCTCATATTATGAGCCGAGGAGTAATATCACTCGTATGTCACTGTTTACCGACAGGAGCATCTATCGCCCGGGACAAACTGTTCATGTAGGGGCGATCTTGATGAATGCTGAGAAGGGACAGACGGTGAATGTAATACCGGACAAGAGTTTTAAGATTACACTGCGTGATGCGAACCGCCAAGTGGTAAAAGAAGAAACGTTGACCACTGATGAATATGGTAGTGCTCATACCTCATTCACCTTACCTACCTCAGGACTTAACGGTAATTTCACTATACAGACAAGCGAGGGCAACGGATCTACCTCTTTTAAGGTAGAGGAATATAAACGTCCTACCTTCCAAGTGGAGTTCGACAAGTATGAGGGTGAATACCGTGCAGGTGACACCGTAAAGATAAAAGGTCATGCCAAGAGTTATGCCGGCGTTCCCGTGCAAGGGGCGAAGGTAAGTTACACCATCAACCGCAAACGTGCCTTCTGGTATTGGTGGTGCAGAAACACGGCTTCGGAGCAATTGATGGCGACAGGTGATGTCCTCACAGACGATCATGGTGATTTCGAGATCAGCGTGCCGATGATTATCCCGGAGGGTGATGACACCTTCTATCGTTTTGTTATCGTTGTCGATGTAACCGATGCTGTAGGAGAGACACATGCAGGAGAGATGAGTCTGCCGTTGGGCAGGAAACCTTTCTCCTTCTTCTTCTCCATTCCTGAGAAACAGTTGAGAGACAGCATCCAACAGGTCACTTTCTTCCTGAAGAATGCCGCTGGCAATGATATAGAAGGAAAGGTGAGATACACCATCGATGGGAAGGATCTTACTATTGTAGATGCCAATCAACCGGTCTCTCTCAACAGTAAACTATTGTCATCCGGCAAACATCTTTTGGAAGCTACCTGCAACGGAGAGACCATGAAACAGGAGTTTGTGGTGTTCAGCCTTACCGACAAGAAACCGTGCATAGACACTCCCAACTGGTATTACCTCACCAGTAATGAATTTCCGAAAGAGGATAAGGGGGGTGTTACCTTACAGGTAGGATCTTCCTACAGGAATACACATATATTATATACTGTCATCGCAGGGAACACCCTTTTGGAGAGTGGTTCCTTCGACCTCAGTGATGCTATACAGACCAGGGTGTTCAAATACCAGGAACAGTATGGCACCGGTATTCTGATTAATTATATCTGGGTGAAGGACGGTATCTGTTACAATCATTTCGATCTGATCACAAAGCCTTTGCCAGATAAGAAACTTCGCCTGTCATGGAACACCTTCCGAGACCAGCTCCTTCCCGGACAACAGGAAGAGTGGATCTTACAAGTGTTGCAGCCTGACGGTAAATCAGCTGATGCGAGGATGGTAGCAACGATGTATGACAAGAGTCTGGATCAGTTGAAGGGCCTGACATGGTCGGTGCCTGAACTCCTGTATTATAATCATCCGCATACCAACTGGTTGTTCTTTCATAATCATAGTTTGGGTATAGGTGGCAGTAAGAATCTTAAATATCTGAACGTAGATCAATTACAGTTCTCTCACCTCTCTCGTGAACAGTGGGAGCAGATCTTATATAACGTTATTTACAACAACAGGAGAATTATAATCCGGGGAACCAGGCCTATGATGCGAACGATGGCAAAGAATAGTGCCTCGGTAGATATGGTAGCTGTGGAAGAGGCGGCGGTCATGGATCTTCAGGCTGCTCCGATGGATGAGATGAAGATGGCGGCAAAAGAGACACCGGTCGTTGTGGGTTATGCTGCCCAGGGAGCCTTTGATGTCGCGGGAAATGATGAGGGAAGTGCTGAAGAGACTGTTAACAAAGAGGTGCTCCGTGAGAATCTCAATGAGACCGCTTTCTTCTATCCTTCGCTGACTACCGATAAGGACGGTCAGGTAAGTATCCGTTTCACCCTTCCGGAGAGTGTCACCACCTGGCGGTTCCTGGGTTTGGCGTACGACAAGACGATGAATCATGGTATGTTGGAGGGTGTTACCGTTGCCAAGAAAGAGGTGATGGTACAACCGAATATCCCTCGGTTTATCCGCAAGGGAGATAATGCCACCATCGCCACTCGTATCTTCAATACCTCCGATCATGCTATATCAGGAACGGTGAAGATGCAGTTGCTTGATCCCACCACAGAGACAGTTATCCATGAGGAGTCACAACCGTTTGTCGTCGATAAGGAGGGTACGGTATCTGCTTCCTTCCGGTATAGTCCTACAAAGGTATACGACCTCCTCATCTGTCGTATCATCGCTTCGGGAGAGGGGTACAGTGATGGAGAACAGCATTATCTGCCTATCCTGTCGGATATGGAGAAGGTGCTGAATACCCGTCCGTTTACCCAACATGAACCGGGAACCTACCAAGTAAATGTGGGACAGTTGATCCCTCAGGATGCGGAAGAGCCCCAGTTAACCTTCGAATATACAAATAATCCCGCTTGGTTGGTGGTGCAGTCATTGCCATATATCAGTGATGCCGACGAGCACAATGCTATCAGTCTGAGCGCTGCCTATTACGCCAACTCTTTAGGGAAATATCTGATGGATCAGTCAGCTGCCATCAAGAAGACCTTCAACCTGTGGAGGCAAGAGAAGAAAGAAGAGGGATCACTGATGAGCAACCTCAGTAAGGATCAGTCGTTGAAGACGCTTGTACTCAGTGAGACGCCATGGGTACTTGATGCCAAGGATGAACAGTCGCAGAAAGAGGCCCTCGTCAACTTCTTCGATGAGAATACCCTGCAGCATCAGAAAGAGCATATCCTCTCACGGTTAAAGAAACTACAACTTCCTGACGGATCCTTCACTTGGTGGGAGGGAATGAAAGGTTCTCCGAGGATGACCGCGCAGGTGATGATGTTCCTGACCCGTCTGAATCTCCTCAGCGGTAATCATTCCGAGACTGCGGAGATGATAGATCATAGCTTCCGTTATCTCAGTAAGATAGTTATTGAGGAGGTGAATGAGTTCCGTAAGCGTGAGAAAGCAGGACACAGGGTCTATATCTCTGGTTACCATGCCTTACAGTGGGTATATCTCTGTGCTGTCTCCGGCAGGACGATGAATGCCAAGGAGAAAGATGCTGCTGGTTATCTGATGAGATATCTGGAGAAACTCAAGAAGGAGCAGAGCCTGTATGCCAAGGCGATGATGGCTGTCGTCTATCAGAAGGACGGACAATTGAAGAAGGCGAAGGAATATGTACAGAGTCTGAAGGAATATTCTGTTTTCACTGAGGAGATGGGGCGTTATTATGACACACCGCGTTCCGGTTATTCCTGGTGTAACTACCGCATACCCACACAGGTGTCGGTGATAGAGGCTTTGAATATCGTCACGCCGGACGATCAGTCAACCATTGACGAGATGCGGCGCTGGCTGTTACAGGAGAAACGTACTGTGCGCTGGGAAACACCTATCAGCAGTGTAGATGCGGTATATGCCTTCCTGAATGGTCATATGTCTGAACTCGGAAACAGTGAGTTGGCCACTGTAAGGATGGATGAGAAAGAACTTGTTCTTCCTGCGGCCACTGCTGGAATAGGATATGTGAAGACTGTCATTGAGGATACCGCAGCTAAGACACTCTCTGTAGAGAAGAAGAGTGAGGGCACCTCTTGGGGAGCCGTCTATGCACAGTTCTACCAGAAGACATCAGCTATCGACGATACCTCTTCTGGCATCACCATTAAGCGGGAGATACGCAATGAGGGCAAGCAACTGTCAGTGGGGGATAAGGTCACCGTCAGACTGACCATCACCGCAGACCGTGACTATGACTATGTACAGGTCGTTGACAAACGGGCTGCCTGTTTGGAGCCTGTCAGTCAGCTCAGTGGATATCACTGGGGCTATTATATCTCTCCGAGAGATTGCGCCACCCATTATTACTTTGATATGATGCCGAAGGGCACTCATGTGATAGAGACAGAATATTATATCGACCGTACGGGTGATTATGAGACAGGCTCATGCACGGTGCAATGTGCCTACAGCCCTGAATATTATGGACTGACAAGAAGTCAGAGGCTCAAAATAGAGGAATAAAATGAAGATTTAAGGACTATGAACAGAAGAATAACTATATTTATCTTGTTGGCAACTTTCTCCCTGTCCCTATATGCGCAGAAGGTGAAAGTGAAGAATGACGTAATCTATTGTGGTAACGTGGCTTATGAGCAACCAGTGACTGTGAAGTTTGAACTGCAGAATACGGATCGTGAACCGCTGGTGATCAACGCCGTGAGGACCAGTTGCGGGTGTACCTCCGTGAATTATCCCCGACAGTCCATCCCTGCCGGTGACAACTTCGTGGTGAATGCCACCTACGACGCCCGTATGATGGGACATTTCTCCAAGGATATCGGCCTCTACGTCAATGGTGCCGAGAAACCTGTCTATCTGTGTATGCGTGGTGTGGTCGTCGAAGAGGTTACCGACTATGAGAGTAACTACGACTATAAGATAGGCTCCCTTTTGGCGGATGCCGACAATGTCGAGTTTGATGATGTGAGCAGAGGAGAGATGCCTGTCAAGAGAATACATATCATGAACACCTCAGACAAGACGCTCAGCCCCACTGTCATGCACCTGCCTAACTATCTCAAGGCCACCGTGTCCCCCACAAATATCGCAGCCGGAAGAACAGGTGTGGTGACGTTAACGCTCGACTCGAGGAATATCCGTGACTATGGACTGACGCAGACAACCCTCTATTTGGGTATGTTCCCCGGTGACAAGGTGGCATCAGAGAAAGAACTGCCTGTGTCGGTGGTCTTGCTTCCGGCATTCACCGAACAGTCGGAGAGTGAGCTGGCGAGTGCACCGCAGATCAGAATGTCTTCCGAGGAGGTGAACATGGTCTTTAATGGCAAGTCGAAGAGAACTGAGACCATCCTCGTTGAGAATATTGGACGCAGTGAGCTGGAGATCAGTAGTCTGCAAATGTTTACCGACGGCCTGAGCGTGAAACTGAGTAAGTCGAAGCTGTTGCCGGGTGAGCAAGCAAAGTTGAGGATTACCGCCGAGGCAAAGGCTCTCCGTAAGGTTCGCAGCAAGCCCCGTGTGCTGATGATCACCAACGACCCGATGAAATCCAAGATCGTTATCCATATCAATGCGAAGTGATGGTTGATGGTTTAAAGTTTAAGGTTTAAAGTTGAAGGTTGAAGGTTGAAGGACTTACTTGAGGTATGTCCGCATGAAATGATAAATAGAAAATAAAATAGAAATTATTAATTATTCATTTTTAATTATTAATTGTAGTATCATGGAACATCCAGAGAACAGTGAAGAATATAAGGGACTACAGGTCAATGCAGGTGTCTCCTCACAGGCTATCATCAATCCGTATCTGAAACGCGGACATTTCAGACGCCGTGAATATACCATATCAGAGATGGTGGAGGGTATCCTGAAAGGGGATATCACCGTATTGAGTCAGGCGGTCACCTTGGTAGAGAGTGTCAATCCCGAGCACTATAGCAGAGCGCAGGAGGTTATCGACAAATGCCTGCCCTACAGTGGCAACTCCGTGAGAATAGGAATCAGTGGTGTCCCCGGAGCAGGAAAGAGTACGTCTATCGATGAGTTTGGCATCCATGTGCTCGACCGTTTCGGTGGGAAACTTGCTGTTTTGGCCATCGACCCCAGTTCTGAGCGCTCAAAGGGAAGTATCCTCGGCGACAAGACACGTATGGAACGTCTCTCCCAACGTAGAGAAGCATTTATCCGTCCTTCACCAACGGCTGGCTCCCTCGGAGGCGTGGCCCGTAAGACGCGTGAGTGTATCATTCTCTGTGAGGCAGCAGGTTTTGACAAGATCTTCGTGGAGACCGTAGGCGTAGGACAGAGTGAGACGGCCTGTCACTCTATGGTCGATTTCTTCCTGTTGATACAACTGGCGGGCACAGGTGATGAACTGCAGGGTATCAAGCGTGGTATCATGGAGATCTCCGACGGTATTATCATCAACAAATGTGACGGGAACAATGTGGAGAAGTGTCAGATGGCAGCCACCAATTTCCGTAACGCCCTCCATTTCTTTCCCATGCCTGAGAGTGGCTGGACGCCAAAGGTATTATGCTATAGCGGTTTCTATGGCACAGGTATCAAGGAAGTGTGGGATATGGTATATCAGTATTTTGACTTCGTGAAACAGAATGGATATTTCAACTATCGTCGTAACGAACAGAGTAAATACTGGATGTATGAGAGTATCAACGAGAATCTCCGCAACTCCTTCTATCATAACCCGTTGATTGAGGAATGTATCAAGGCGGCAGAGCAGTCTGTGCTTCGTGGGGAGAAGACCTCCTTCAAGGCGGCCGCTGACCTTCTCTCGTTATATTTTGACCAACTGAAGAAAGTGTGATACAGGTAGAGATAGATAATGGCAGTGGTTTCTGTTTCGGGGTGACCACGGCGATACGCAAGGCAGAGGAGGAGTTGTCAAAAGGCAATATCCTTCATTGTCTGGGTGATATCGTGCATAATGGGATGGAGTGTGAGCGACTCCGCAAACTCGGTCTTGTCACAATCAATCATGAGGACTTGAAATCCCTGCGGGACACAAAGGTGTTGCTGCGTGCACATGGTGAACCACCGGAGACGTATGCCACCGCACAAGTGAACAACATAGAAATCATTGATGCCACCTGCCCTGTAGTACTCCAGTTGCAGAAAAGAATCAAGAGTCAGTATCTCGCTTATCCGGAAGCTCAGATAGTCATTTTTGGAAAGCCCGGACACGCGGAGGTGCTTGGACTTGTGGGGCAGACAGAGGGTCATGCCATCGTGATAGCTCATTTTGAGGATGTCATGCAGCTGGATTTCTCACGGGATATTTATCTTTACTCACAGACTACCAAGTCGTTGGAGGAGTTTCACCGCATCGTGGAGTATATCGAGCAGCATATCTCTCCCGAGGCACATTTCCGGCGCTTTGACACGATATGCCGACAGGTAGCCAACCGCATATCGAATATCACCACCTTTGCCGCGAAGCATGATTTGGTGTTGTTCGTATGCGGAAGGAAAAGCAGTAACGGGAAGGTGCTCTTCAATGAGTGTCAGCGGGTGAACCCCAACACTCATCTCATCGAAGATGCCGATGAGATACAGTTGGAGTGGTTAAAAGGTGTAAATACGGTAGGAATCTGTGGGGCTACAAGTACTCCGAAATGGCTGATGGAGGAATGCCGTGACTATCTCATTCACCGGAGCTGACCACCCTCAGATACTGAGTCATCACCCATTCGTTTTGCTCTGGAATTGTCATGTTACTGTTGTCTAAGACGATGGCATCCTCGGCCTGCCGCAGGGGAGCCACCTCACGATGGCTGTCGATATAGTCACGCTCCTGTACGTTCTTGAGAATCTCCTCGTAGTCAGCTTCCATCCCTTTGCCTTTCAGTTCATCATAACGGCGTTGTGCGCGAACCTCTGCGGAGGCGGTGACGAAGATTTTCAGTTCTGCGTCGGGGAATACCACCGTGCCGATATCACGTCCGTCCATGACGATTCCTTTCTCCTTGCCCATCAGTTGTTGCTGTCTTACCATGGCAGTACGTACAAAGGGTAGGGTAGCGATCGGAGAGACACGGTTGCTCACCTCCATGCCACGGATCTCCTGCTCCACCAGTTCGCCGTTCAGGTAGGTGTCGGGCTTCATGGTGTCGGGGTTGAACTTAAAGGTGATATGGATATCGTCCATTTGCTTTTCCAGCCCCTCTGTGTCGATATCTTTCTCATACAGTCCTTGGCGCATGGCATAGAGCGTTACGGCACGGTACATGGCACCGGTATCTACATAAATATATCCTATCTTCTTGGCAAGATCTTTTGCCATGGTTGATTTTCCACACGACGACAGTCCGTCAAAAGCTATGGTAATCTTTTTCATTGTCTGTATATTATTATAAGGAATAAGCGATATTTACCATCAGGGAGTTGCTGGATACATGATACTTCCCGTAGGAGAGGTTGAGCTTGAATCGATCCAAGAGAACTCCGGCACCTAACGACAGTCCGGCTCCATGACTGCTCCCTCTCTCCTCGCCATTGTTGGTAATCTTCATCTCATTGGCTCTCCGAAGGTTGTAGCCGGCGGCCACATACAACTGGGGAGAGAAGATGATATCCATACCGATGACGAGATGGTTGATGAATTTATAATCCCAGTGATTCATGTCCACCATGGCAGCCGACAGTCGTAGGGGAGACCCTACCAGACGTTTGCTGACGCCTACCTGGATGTCGACAGGTAGCTTGGAATACTCTTCCTCGTATGCGTCAAGCTCACCACCTAAGTTCTTCACCACGGTCGACAATGACCACTCACTCTCCGGGTGAAAATAATTCAGGCCCAAATCCACACCTACGGCCAACGCATTGAAGTCACCGATATAGGAGTTGATAACTTTAGCTGTGATGCCACCCACCACATGTTCTCCGAGTTGATAACAGAAAGAGCCGTTCAAGGCGATGTCCTTGGCTGAGAACTCACCGGTCTGCACGTTATTCTCATCCATTTCCTTCATCGTACCGTAGTTGATAAACTGTGCGCTGACGGCCCATGATGCCTTGTCGTTTACCACACGGTTGAAGGCAGCATTAGCCGTGACAGAACCCTCCATATAGGCCATCATGCCCAGCTGGATGGTCTTGTCGCTCACGGAAGACAACAAGGCGGGATTGCAGAAAAGCATCGACAGGTCGTCTTCCACCACGGTGATGATATCTCCGCCCAATGCCGCAGCATGCGCACTCTGGGGCAGGCGGAGAAAATTATATGCGGTCTGACTCTCCTGAGCATTTGCCATGAGCGAGAAAAACATCAACAGAAGAGTAAAAAAACCTTTTTTCATCTAATTTGAATTAAATTAATCGCAAAGATACACATTTTCATGATGTTTACACTATCTTTGCATTCAAAACAATCAAGATAGGAGCATCACTGTTCTCATCTCTGCTGTTATATAACGAAAAATATGACCGTTTAGTGTAATTTGGAGCAGAAGAAATCATATCAGGCTGATTTGGAGCACAGAAGGGTTACAGGATTCCTTCTCGGACTGATCTTCGTCCTTGCCCTGTTTGTCGCGGCGATGGACTATACCTCAGCGCCTCCTGATGATATTGATGAGGAGATGGCCGAGGAAATAATCCAGGACCTTGAATTCTATAATGAACCGCAGGAAGACATGATGCTGGCTCCTGTGCCCGAGCAGAAGAAGGTGTCTGAGAAGATCAATCCCGTGGAGGAGATTCTTCAACAGGAACTGCCTGAACTTGCTCAGCAGCGGATGGCAGAGCAGTTGGATAAGATCTCTGAGAAAGAGGATGACCCGGCACTCGATGCCCTGCCAGTGGATGAGAAAGACAAACCGCTCGATTTCCGTGTGGTGGAGAAGATCCCAGAGCCCCCCGGTGGATGGGTGTCGTTCATGAAATGGCTTACCACAAACCTTCGTTATCCGCTTATGGCTCAACAGCGTAGGATTCAGGGTAAGGTCATCGTCTCGTTTATCGTGAATAAAGACGGTACTACATCGGATGTCAAACTGGAGAAATCCGCCGATGCCTTGCTTGACCGTGAGGCCTTGCGTGTGGTGAGGATGATGTCTCCATGGACACCGGGAGAGGATAAAGGAAATCCCTGTCGCACAAAGGTGGCCATCCCCGTTGTCTTCGATATATAAGAACTTTATAGATATTTGTCAACAAACAGATAACCAATGATATACAATTCAGAACAACTATTGAGACTCTTTAATGAGTATTTGGATCGACTGCCCTATGAACGTCAACCGCATAGCCTTTATTCCCCGATACAATATGTGTTGTCCATCGGTGGAAAGCGTATCCGTCCGATACTCATGATGCTCGCATACAACCTCTATGAAGAGGATCCCGTGAAGATCCTCCCTGTTGCCAGCGCCATCGAGACGTATCATAACTATACCCTGTTGCATGACGACCTGATGGATCATGCCGATGTACGCCGAGGACATCCCACCGTGCATAAGAAATGGAATGAGAACACCGCCATCCTCTCGGGCGACTCGATGCTGGTGCTGGCATACGAGAGACTGGCGCAATGCCCAGCTGAGAAGCTCAAGCCAGTGCTGGATCTCTTTACCGAGACAGCTTTGCAGATTGGCGAGGGGCAGCAGTGTGACATGGACTTTGAGAGCCGCAATGATGTGCGTGAGGAGGAGTATATCGAGATGATCCGACTGAAGACCAGTGTCCTGCTGGCTTGTGCCTTGAAGATCGGCGCCTTACTGGCGGATGCTCCCGCTTCCGACTGTGAGAACCTTTATATGTTCGGGGAGAAGATCGGCCTGGCCTTCCAGTTGCAGGATGACTATCTCGATGTGTATGGCGATCCCAAGGTGTTCGGTAAGGCCATCGGTGGTGATATCCTTTGTAATAAGAAAACATTTATGCTTATCAACGCCTATCTGCGTGCGGATGCAGAGGAACGTAAGGAGTTGGATGAATGGATTAATGCGGAGCATCCCGATCCACAGCAGAAAATAGCTGCCATCACAGCTATCTATAATCGGTTAGGCATTGACCGTCTGGCAGAAGAGCTTATCTCCAACTATTTTGAGGAGAGTAAGAAATACTTGGCGGCCCTCACGGTGACTCCTGAGAGAAAACGTGAGATTATCGCTTATAGTGAGGTTCTCATGAAAAGAAAATTTTGACTCCCATGGCCATAGAGATGATCGACACCCATACGCATCTGGATGGCGAGGAGTTTACGGACGATCGTCAGGAAGTAGTAGAGCGTGCCCGTAAGGCTGGGGTCTGTAAGGTGTTTATTCCTGCTATCGATCTCCCCTCGGTAACCACTGTTCTTGATGTCTGCGCTGCCTATCCCGGTTATGCCTTTCCGATGATCGGACTCCATCCCGAGGAAGTGCGTGCGGATTATCAGACGGTACTGGATGAGATGAAGCTGCTTATGACAGATAATCTGCAATCAACTTCTCAGCCACATTTTATCGCAGTGGGGGAGGTGGGATTGGATTACTATTGGAGCCGTGAGTTCGAGAAAGAGCAGTTGGAGGCCTTTGAACAACAGGTGCAATGGAGTATTGAGACACGTCTGCCGTTGATGATCCATTGCCGTAAGGCACAACAGGAGATGGTCCGTATCCTCAAGTGTTATGAAAAGGAACTGCCGGGAGGTGTCTTCCACTGTTTCACCGGTAATGAGAAAGAGGCAGCAGAACTGCTGCGTTTCGACCGTTTTCTCTTGGGCATCGGTGGAGTGTTGACCTTTAAGAAGAGTCATCTGCCGGAGGTCATCAGGGATATCCCCTTGGAGCGTATCGTCTTAGAGACCGACAGTCCTTATATGGCTCCTGTCCCCATGCGAGGTAAGCGTAACGAGCCTGCCTTTACCGTTTATGTGTTGGAGAAGATGGCAGAGGCATACGGTTTACCAGTGGAGGAGGTGGCCCGTGAAACAACCGCTAATGCCGTGCGACTGTTCCTCTCATGAAACAAAAATCGTCCTTTAACAAAAAAATACGAGGATTTATTCCTTTTTTTCAAAGATAAACTGTAATTTTGCAACGCGAATTCGGGAAAACGTGTGAAAAACTCGTGAAATGCTTGTAATTCATTTTCCAGATGATGCGTAACTTATTGAAGGAGAGGTGCTCGAGTGGCTGAAGAGGCACGCCTGGAAAGCGTGTAACCGGCGAAACCGGTTCGCAGGTTCGAATCCTGTTCTCTCCGCAAAGGTTGTGTAGGAAATACTATTTCCCTGTATATTACATATATTTATAAAGGGAAATGTATTACCAATGTATTACCAATCTTCTTATTTTGTATTACCAGACAAAAACCCTGTTGACATGACTGCAGGTTTTCCTCAAAAATCTTTTGTCTATGACAGGCAAAAAAGGCAACTATGAACAGAAAGTCTTTCATAGGACTCAGGATCCCTGCGGCGAGCAGAGTAGGATGGGCGCCAACCAATCCTGTTGCAGTGATTTCATCATCCATCCCAAACTTGTGGGGGTGGTTGATCGTTTTACCTTGAGATCTCCCTTCAGTAGGAAGGTTGTCGATGGATAGTGTTTTGTAGTAGGGTGATTTATGAATAAATTATCTTTGAAATTATGTTTTCTCAAAAAAATGCGTATATTTGTAACGTATTAATCAAAACAGCTTGTTATGAAAAAGGTTTTTTCTGCGATTATCGCGATGATGCTGTTGGTCATCCCAGCTATCGCACTGAACAAGAAAGGTAAGGTTGCTAAGGGTAAAACTCTTGAAGTGTCCTTCAACTACCAGAAACAAAGCGGACCTGGTTCTAACCAGTATGCCGTGTGGATAGAGAACGACAAAGGGGAGGTTGTCAAGACCCTCTTCGTCACTGCTTATACAACAAAGGGAAGAGTACGGGGGAATGAGCAGCCGATGCGCGGATATATCAAACGCCCGGCCTGTGTGCCCACATGGGTGAAGGCATCAAAGGCTAATGACCTCACTGACCAGCAGTTAGATGCTTTCACAGGGGCTACACCACAGGTAGGTGGTAAGCAGACGTTCACTTGGGATTTCACCAATCAGGCGGGGCAGGCTGTGCCGAAGGGAACGTACAAGGTATTCGTGGAGGCCACCTTGTATGGTCCCAGCACGATTATTTACTCCGGTACTTTCTCTGCAAAGGATAAGAAGGGTGACGTGAAGCTCACTTCCCAACTGACTCAGCCCGACGAAAAGCATAAGGATATGGTGACAGACGTAAGAGCCATGATCAAATAATTATTTGAATTTTTAAGTGAAATTCTGGGGCAGCGGATTTTCCTGGTTGGCGGATACATACCAGCCAACCAGGAAAATAAAAGAATCTGGTACAATGACTAATGAAAGATATCTGAAGAAAAATTTGGAGATGTAGTTATTTTTAGTTACTTTTGCAGTGATGAACAGAAAGGAGAAACTGATTAAGAGGTTCCGGACGCTACCTAAGGACTTTACCTTCGAGGAGGTTGAGAGTCTGTTTAGTAGTTGTGGTTTCACATTGGAGAACAAAGGTGCTACATCAGGTTCCCGTGTGAAGTTCTACAATGCGAGCGACCAGAATGCTTACATCATGCATAAGCCCCATCCGAGCAATATTATCAAGGGCTATATGATGCGAGATATCTTGAATTTTCTTATAAAGCACAATTATATACAATAAGGAGGCGAGGATTATGGGTTTTTTAAAATACAAAGGATATACAGGTAGTGTAGAGTACAGCGAAGAGGACAACTGCCTCTTCGGTAAGGTTCAAGGGATGACTAAGGACAACATCACTTATGAGGGTTCTACAGTTGATGAACTGACAGAAGACTTCCACGGGGCTGTCGATGACTACCTGCAGCTCTGCGAAGAAAAGGGCATAGCACCAAGGAAACCATATACTGGTGTGCTCAATGTACGTCTGACACCAGAGATACACAGTGGTGTGGCTATGGCGGCCAGCAAGGAGGGTATTACTATCAATGCTTTTATCAAGAATGCTGTTGCCAGGGCATTGGGAATGGTACTCTGAAGATGATTACAGGCACACCTATGGTCTTTTGTGGACATACTTGTCCCCATAATCACTTTATTCCCTTCTATTAGCTGAAGTATTGATAATAGAAAGTCAAGAGATGCCCATCAAGTGCGAGCTTAGATCTTCTGGGTTAAAGCTTGGTACAACTTGAAAAGCTCGGCAACGCATTTGCTTTCTGTGAACTGGCTGCTGGCCTTCCACCCGTATGCCTCCATGACGGTACGATCGTTAGCCTGGTGTGCCTTACGAAGTTCTGGTGGCATGACTATTTCGTCATAGAGATCTGCGAGACTGCTATCTGGATAAAGCGCACGGGCATCAAGGATAGCTTGTGCCGTCTGCTCAATCTTTGCCCGCTGTGACTCGGTCGGTTCGGGCCAGGGGAAGTTATTATAGACCACATCTTTACTGTAGCGGTAGTCACTTTTCATTCTTCCGCATACTGCACGCATCCATGCCATGTGAACATTGCTCTCCAATATGCCAAAATGGTAGAGCGTAGCATCTGGGATGAGAAACACAAGGTCGCTGGCCATCACATTGGGCGACATAAAGCCCATGGGAACATAGCGCCGCTTCTCAGATGACACCTTTGGTACTATGATGAAATTACTCTTTGGCATGTTCTCGGTACTGAATCTTGTTGGAATGTCGGCAAGCTTACGAGTCGCAGCTCGATTACTTGCCTGCCGAATGTTTCGCACGTTTTCCACTCTTTGCATGCAGTGCGGCATTCTATGAAGCTCTGCCGGGCTGCAATTTCCTAACCACAGACAATAGCGGGGTTTCTGATGAAGGAACTCAACCGAACCATACCAAGGATGGAAGTATTTCGCTGACTCAGGTTCTGTTTTGACAAAATCTTCCATTTCATCTTTATCAAAGAGATAGTTGCCTCCATCGATGGGCAAATTACCAATACCGATTTCTGGAATGTCAGCAAGAGGTTTTTGTCTGCTTCCAACAAACAAGTCAGGCGCATCGGTTAGATATGCATTGATGTTTTCTGCCTCGATCCTGCGCTCGCCATCAAAGATGATCCGAGGAGAAGACTGCTGATAACTGAAGCCAATGATGACACAATGAACGTGGGCCTTTTGGTTGGCCTCGCTGTCCCATCTGAATGTGCGATGGGCGAAGTTGATTCGGATACCATCCTCAAAGAGCTTCTGCCAGAGATTGGCCACCTGCTCACCCTGACAGATGCTGTTGGTAGAAACGAGTGCTGCTTTACCTTTTTGTGCCGATACCATCAACTCGGCTGCTTTCTTATACCAACAGCACACATAGTCGAGATTGCCAACGTTCTTCCACTTGGCTCCGAAGATGTTGATTACATCTTGTTTCTGGCTCTCGTTCATCATTCTGGCACCGATGAATGGCGGGTTGCCAATGATGTATGACAGTCGCTCGACAGGCACAACATCTTTCCAGTCAACTTGGAGGGCATTACCCTCTAAAATGTTTGAATAGGATTTTAACGGCAGGAAGTTGATGTCTTGATGGATAATCTTCTCTGTCTCAGCCAACATCTGTGCCTCACTGATCCAGAGTGCCGTCGTGGCTACCGTTACGGCAAAGTCGTTGATCTCTATGCCGTAGAACTGTTGGATAGTGACTTTGATGGGTGAGTTACCCTCCAGTCCGAGGAACGTCTGTCCGTGATGACGCTCACGAATCACCTCATTCTCTAACCGTCTCAGACTGAGATAGGTCTCTGTGAGGAAGTTGCCGGAGCCACAGGCAGGATCGAGGAAGGTCAGCGAGGCCAGCTTATCTTGAAAACCGTCCAGACGCTTGACACGCTGCTTCTCCACCTTTTCTTCAAGTATGGTGTCGAACTCTTTATGCAGTTCACTAAGGAATAGAGGATCTATGACCTTATGGATGTTCTCAATGCTGGTGTAGTGCATGCCGCCCGCCCGACGCGTCTCCGGGTTCAGCGTACTTTCGAACACGGCCCCGAATATGGTGGGTGAGATCTCACTCCAGTCGAAATCGAGTGCCGCATGTTGAAGAAGTGTCTGGCGCAACTCATCGGTGAACTGTGGTATCTCTATCGGCTCGGCAAACAAACC
>FLNV01001038.1_pt1 | contig 54153 bp, 45 predicted proteins | sample 1140351 | NCBI WGS metagenome assembly FLNV01 (sample SAMEA3878207, study PRJEB12797) | bioreactor metagenome | biome: Moose rumen | place: Sweden | collected 2011-10
AATGTACCGCTCCCTTAAAAGCGGTCGTGGTAGTTGTTTTATAGTTTTGCTTCGCTCAACCTCTAACAAGGGGCTCAAAACCCCTAAAGGGGCGAGGCACGGATTTCGGTGAGCAGGGTTTCTTAGTGAGTTGAGACTAAAACAGGAAGGTGGTGAGGGTGGAGTGTTTCTTTTTCTGTTCCAACTCGGAAGTCATGGACTGAATGGCGGTGTGGACGAAGAAGTGAATGAGATGTTCATCGGTGCCTTCTTTCCTGATGGCTTTCAAGGCGGCGATGTACTTTTCCCGCTGATCACGGGTGATAATCAGGTGGGGTAGGTCGCTCTTTGCCAGTATCCAATTGCTGAGCAGTCTGGCTGTACGTCCATTGCCATCACGAAACGGATGGAGATAGATGAAATATCCATGGAACCTGGCGGCGACAATCAGTGGATGGGTGTTCCCCGCTGTCATCGCTTGCTGGGTTGCTTCCAACAGACGTGGCACACTGGCTACTAATTGCTCGTGGTTCCCGAAAATGGTGTCACCCGCTGCCATGTCAACGGTTGTGAACTCACCAGGTATGGCCTCGGGTGCCTTGTAAGGAAGTGTGTGAAGGGTGACAAGCTTGTTTATCTCTTTAACAAGGTGGATGTCCAAAGGACTGTCGAGGTGACTGAATGTGTATTCGTAGGCGGCAAAGTGGTCTGCCATCTCCTGACATTCATACAATGATCTTCCAACGGGGTAGAACCCCAATTGCTGTTCAAAGAGCGCCCGGGTGTCATCTACAGTGAAGGTGTTTCCTTCTATACCACAGGAGTGGCATGAGAAGAAAATCTCCTCATGCTTCTTATAGTCATTGGCATTCATCTTAGCTACCACTTCCTCGCGGTAGGATTTTACCAATGTGTCGTACTGTTCCAGTTCGGCAGAAAACAAGATGAAATATAATTAAATTAGATAGGATAGCGGTGGTTGACGTATATACACAGTTATTTTCCGCTGTATCTGGGCGATCCGGCGGAAAAGAGATTTCTGTGTACGTACATGTTCAACCGCCGCATAGGAGCCTGAAGGCTCGCAGGGTTTTCCCTCGTCGTATATGTTGTTCGGGGCAAAGGTACAATAAATATTTTAAAAATAGTTATTTTTAAAGATGTTTTTATATCCTTCCCCCGTTTCGGCAGAGCGTAGAAGGAATTATTCTCTATATTATTCTCTACAAACTTATAATCAAAAACTTAGATAAAAATTTGGAGAATTGAAATAAAAGCATTAATTTTGCAGCGCTTTTCGACCAAAAGCTGTCGTATGACATCAGGAAGTTTGGTAGAGTGGTCGATTACACCGGTCTTGAAAACCGGCGTGCCGAGAGGCACCGGGGGTTCGAATCCCTCAGCTTCCGCCAGAAGGGTATCACCAGACCGGGTTGCGACGTCGTTCGCGGAACGGTGGCGACAGAAGAGGTCCGGTAATCCCTCCGCCTCCCCTAAGAGCTCAACAGTCTCCCTGTTGGGCTTTTTTCGTTAATAATACAAAGATTTCCTTAGCATTGGGCGGGAAGGTATTGCAGGAATAAAAGAAAAACCCTACCTTTGTCTCCGCTAAACAGAAATCTAATACCATGAGCGCTGTACAACGCATCATCCGTAACACCACGTATCTGTACGCCAAGATGGGCATCACCCTCCTCGTGAACCTTTATGCCACCCGACAGATACTCAAATACCTGGGCGCTGACGACTTCGGACTCTTCGGTGTCGTGGCCGGCGTAGTGAATATGCTCGGTTTCCTCAACGCCACCGTCATGCACACCACCCAACGGTTTGTCAACTACCACATGGGGCGCAATGACCTCACCACCCTGAAGCGTGTATTCAACAGCAGCATGGTGATCCATGCCCTCATCGCCCTCATCGTCTTTTTCCTCATGGAGACAGCCGCCCGTCCCCTCTTCAGTTATGCCCTCACCATCGATACCGGTCGGCTGACAACGGCGAGAACCCTCTACCACCTGATGGTCATCACCTCCGTATGCACCATCCTCACCTGTCCGTATGACGCCTGTATCAACGCCCACGAGCATCTCCTCTTCTATGCTCTCACCGGCTTGGCGGAATCGCTGCTACGCCTCGTCATCGCCTGCACCCTACCCCACATCACCACCGACCGTCTGCTGTTCTTCGGAAGTTCCATCACCCTCGTCACCTTTCTGCTGCTCCTTGTCAAACTGCTGTTCTGTCGGAGATGCTACGCCGAATGCCAGTGTGATATGATACGATCCTTCGACAGACGGCTGCTCCGTGAGCAACTCACCTACGCCTCCTGGAATTTCCTCGGCGTCACCGGCATCGTCCTCGGCAACTATGGAGGCGGTATGGTGCTGAACCACTTCTTCGGCACCCGTATCAATGCCGCCCACAGTCTGAGCAACCAGATGAGAGGACATCTCTTGGCCATCACCAACAACCTGTCGAAAGCCATCAATCCCGTCATCACGAAGAAAGCCGGTGAGGGCGATATCCACACCATGCTGCGGTTCTCACTCACCGGTTGTAAGCTCACCTTCTTCCTCTTCTCCCTCGCTGCCCTGCCCTTTCTCATAGAGACACCCTTCCTGTTGCGGATATGGCTCCAAGACCCGCCCCTCCGGACCGTCACCTTCCTGCGATGGGATCTCCTCATCTCATGGACAGAGCTTCTCACACTCCCTCTCCACACCACCCTCTTCGCCTGTGGTTACGTGACAAGGGTTAACCTCTTCAGCGGCATCGCCCACGTGACGCCCGTCCTCCTCGCCCTCCTCCTCATCAGCGGCCATCCCATTCCCACCATCCTCTACGCCCTCACCTTTTTCTTTACCGATATCCTCACTCCTATGTATATCCTCCTGTTGATGCGGAGATACTACCATCTGGACATCCCCCTCTTCCTCCGTAAGACCTGCCTGCCTGCCATCCTCCTCACCACCCTCGTACTGACGGTGGGGCTCCTCCTCTGCCAGATGTTCGAGGAGGGATGGATACGCCTGCTCCTCATCACCATCGTTACCGACCTCCTCTTTGCTTGGCTCATGCACCGCTATGTCTTCGACAACCCTGAGCGTAGCCTCATCAGAAAGAGTCTCATGTCTATTATCCGAAAACTGTCACACACCTTCCTGCCATGTCACAACAGATAAGAACCATTACCGTCTTTGCCCATGGCGACCCACGCAAGGCCGCCACCTGGTCGAATGTGCCCCGATGTGTCGTCAGTGAACTGGAGCGCAGAGGCTTTACCGTCCATACCGCGGACCTCCTCTGTCATCCCCTGCAGACCCTCTACGACAACATCGTCCGTCGGCTCCTCAGGCTCCTCCTGCTACCCTTCGCCCTCCGTCCACCCTACTATGTACACACCCGTCTGCATCACTGGTGGGGAGAACGGACAATCCGTCGGACCCTGAAACGATATCCCGATACCGACAGCTGTCTGTTTTTCAATTACCTCTTCTACAATCGTTACGACGACACCCCCACCCTGCTGTTAGGCGACTGGCCCACCGGCCATGATCTCCAGAGGAAAGGACAGCGTATCACCTTTCTCTACCACCGTGTCATCCGTCAGGAACAGGAGGCTATCACCCATGCCGACCAGGTGGTGTCGCTCTTCCGTGTCAGGGCAGAGGAGATGAGACAGCACTATCCCACCGCATCAATACACTTCGTGGGGAACGCCTTCATTAACAACAGTTATGAGGGTATTCTCCACGGCAGGAGCCTCATCCAAAGGAAGAGTCACTCACCCATCCTCCTTTTCATCGGGAAGGCCGACCGTTACCGTAAGGACGCCCAACTCCTCGGGGACGCCTTCAGGCTGTTATGGCAGGATGAGGACTACCGTCATCTGCAGCTGCATATCATCGGCATGGAGCGTCGGGACCTCCGTCTGCCGTCTCATCTGCCGGTCATCTGCCACGGCTATCTCAATAAAGACCGTCCTTCGGAGAACGCCACCTACTACCAGCTCCTCACGGATGCCCGGATGGTCATCAACCCCTCGCCCCGCTGGGGTGCTTTTTCCTCCCTGATAGAAGCGATGTATTTCTACACTCCCGTCATCGTCAGTCCTTTCGATGCCTTCACCGACACTTTCGGCAAGGAGATCGACTTCGGGTGTTACACCCATCCTACCGTGGATGGTCTGGCGGCACACATCCGTTGTCTGTGCACCACACCCCGTTACGCCACCCTCTGTGAGCGAGCCCATGAGCGGGTAAGAGACTGCACCTGTCAGGACTATGTCAGTAAACTTCTCCAACTTATACAACCCTAAACCATGAAGATCTATATCCTCTGTCCCTCTCTCACCCATGGCGGGGCACAACGTGTGGCAGCCAACCTATCCAATGCCTTCGTCAGAAACGGTCATCAGGTCACCCTCTTCACCGACCTGTCGCAACCCGTCACCTACCCAATAGAAAAGGCTGTCCAACTGTTCCCGCTGTGGGAAAACGCCCGTCACCATACCCGGTGGATCACCGCCATACGCTCCGTCCGTGAGAAGATGAGACGTGAGCATCCGGATATCGTCATCGGCATGATGCATCTCTGTTCGCTGGCAGGCCGACTCGCCGCCCTTGCCCTGCCCGTCATCCCGATCCTCACCATCCACCATGCCGTAGGTCATCAGGAGGTGCCTTATTCTCTCGCCACCCGACTGGCTGACCGCTGGATGCCGCCGCTCTTTCCCTGTGTCACCGTCCTCACCCATGCCGACCGTCACTCTTACCATCATAAGGCACATATCCACGTGATGCCCAACCCCCTGACCTTTCCTCCAGCTGAGGATATTCCCCGGAAAGAAAAGATTATTCTTGCGGCGGGACGACTCTCGGCGGTTTATATCAAAGGGTGGGACCTGCTGATACGTGCCTGGACGATGGTGGATAGGATGTTCCCTGACTGGCAGCTGGTAATAGCCGGTGATGGCAACGAGGCCGATATTCGTATCTTACGACAGCTGATGGCCGATGGCGGCGTGGAGCACCATACCCTTCTGGCTGGTTATCAGCGGGACATGCTCCCCTGGTACCGGCGGGCAGCCATCTTCATCTCCAGCAGCCGCAGTGAGGGTCAGCCCATGGTGCTGTTAGAGGCGATGAGCCAGGGCTGTGCCTGCATCGCCACGGAGAACGACGGCCGCACGAAGGAGACAATCACCAACGAGCAACAAGGTATTATCTGTCAGGCTGATGCCTGTTCCCTCGCACAAGCGCTCACCCGCCTCCTCCGCAACAATCCGCTACGTGCCACCCTTCAACAAGGAGCCCTCCGTCGCTCCTGCCATTACCGTCAGGAGCTGATCGCCGCACAGTGGCAACGACTCTTCCATTCTCTGAAAAATAACAACCGATGACTATCTATCTCCCTCTCCTCACCATCTGTTATATCCTGTGTGTGATCATCTCAGGATATGGCCGCAGGAAACAACAGGAGTTTCTTATCTGTCTCCTGTTGCTGACCACCCTTGCCATCACCTTCCGTGATCCTATGACATGGTCTGACACGCAGGGATATCTCAACAGCTTCCAATACCACACGAAAGACCTTTTCACCTTTACCCTTCACGACCCCATGGCCAGCTATTCCGAACGCGGTTTCTATCTGATAGGAGTGGTGGTAAAGACCTTCACCGAGAACCAACGTTGCTATCTCCTGGTGGTGGCAGCCCTGAGTATGTACCTCCTATATAAAGACCTGCGTCGCTACGCCGTCTATCCACTCATCGTGCTGTGCCTGTATCTCGCCCGCTTCGGCTTCGGCAGACACTTCGTCCAGATGAGGGCAGGACTGGCCATCACGATAGTGGTGTGGGGGCTCCGCTATATCACCCGCCGACAGCCCTGGCGATATCTCGCCGTCATCATCTGCGCATCACTCATCCATACCAGTGCCCTCATCGTCCTTCCCACCTATCTCCTCAACGGTATTCCATTGAAGAAAGGACATGTCGTCATTATCCTGCTGGGTGCCCTCCTCTTTGCCGCCACATGCCGCACATCCATCAGGACGAATGTTTCCTTATGGGCCGTGGAGACAGAGATGGCATCATCCTATACCAGTGAGCGGCAGACCGTAAAGAGTCAAGGACAAGGACTGTATAACCCGATGATCCTCTACCAGTCCGCCCTCCTGCTCCTCCTGACGTTCCATGAACGGAAACTGCGGGAGACCACCCCGCATTACATCACCTTCCGAAACGGCTACCTCTACTCCACCGTGTGGCTTATCGTGCTCTCTTCCTTCCAGATCCTGGCAGGGCGCGGCTCCACCATCACCGCCACCTACGAGTGTTTCTTCCTTCCCCTCTTCATCCATCTTTTTCGGGGGAGGGACAGGCTGATTCCTTATATCGCCCTCTACCTCTATATCATCATCTGGCTGACCATTAATATCCATAAATAACATGAGAATAGTATTTATTACCAACGGACTGTCAGCGGGGGGCAGCGAGAGAGTGCTCTCCGTCATAGCCAATGAGTTGGCGGCACGACAGTATGAAGTGAGTATCGTATGTGTGAGGGGGATCACCTCTTTCTATCCCATAGACACCCATATACGATTGATTTTCTTAGATAAGGAAAGACACTGTGGCTCTCTCTGGGAGAAGATGCTCTGGATACGAAAGTGGGTGAAAAGAGACCCACCGGATATCATCATCACCTTCATCGTCAGGGTGTATGGGTTCACTCTTCTCAGTTTGGCAGGCTGTCACATCCCTGTTATCACCTCTGAGAGAAACGACCCTCGCTCTTTCCCTTTCCTCTCACAAGTCATCATGCGCCTCTTCTTACCCCTCAGCAGTCATCATGTCGTTCAGACGGCAGATATCAAGGCGTACTATCCATCGTTTATCCGGAAGAAGACCACTGTTATCGCCAATCCTGTGAGTCCCGGGATCTTCTCGCTGCCATCTGTTGAGAAGAAGGACGTTGTCGTCTGTGTCGGCAGACTCGTAGCGCAGAAGAACCACCGGATGCTTATCAACAGTTTCGCGGCCATTGCTGACAGGCATCCCTCTTATCAGTTGGTAATATATGGGGAGGGTCCTCTCAGGGAACGACTGATGAGGCAAGTGAGAGCATTAGGGATGGAGGACAGGATCTTTTTGCCGGGGCGCACAAAAGATCTTTTCTCACGTCTTCGTGAGGCACGTATCTTCTGTCTGTCGAGTCTTTATGAGGGGATGAGCAACGCGCTGATAGAAGCCATGTGTCTAAGGCTTCCGGTCATCACCACCCGTGTGTCAGGTGTTGACGAACTGATCCGTAACGAGGAGAATGGTCTTGTGATACCCGTTAATGACGAGGTCTCCTATTCAGAGGCACTTGACAGACTGATGGGTGACAAGTCTTTTCAGACTTTCTTGGGAGAGAACCATCGTCATCACACCTCATTATTTAACATAAACACTATTACAATGCTATGGGAACATATCATACAGGAAACGAGAGAGAGACACTATCGGTCCTGATGGCTGTCTGCTGTCATGACAAGGCCGACTATCTGCACCGTGCAATGAGCAGCATCTGGAATGACCAGTCATTACGGCCTGAGCAGATTATCCTGGTGGAGGATGGACCGTTGGGATTCGTCCTTCAGACTGTCGTGTCACGGTGGAAGGCAGTATTAGGCGACCATCTTTGTATCTGCCGTAACGAGAAAAACGAGGGGTTGACCAAATGTCTGAATATCGGTTTGAGGCATGTCCGTACCACGTTCGTCGCACGAATGGATAGTGATGATGTGTCGGCACCGGGACGTTTTGAGCGGCAGCTGCGTTATCTACAGCGACATCCCGAGGTGGATATCCTTGGAGGTGCTATACAAGAGTTCAATGACGACTGTGAGTGTCTGAGTGTTCGTCATTATCCCCTCACTCACGAGGAAGCCGTGCGTTATCTGTCACGTGCCTGTCCGCTGTCGCATCCTGCCGTGATGATGCGTATGAGGATCTTTCATGCGGGGCTGACCTATGATGAGCGTTTTCCTACCAGTCAGGATATCGCCCTGTGGTTTGATGCCGTGAACAGAGGATTCCGTATGGCCAATCTCAATGATATCGTGGTCTATTACCGCAGGGATGACAGCTTCTACAGAAGACGCTCCAAGGCGAAGGCACGACGTGAATGCATGATTTATCTGAGAGGTATCTACCGTACCAAGGGCCTGTTCACCTTGTTATATATGTATCCCTTAGCCCGCTTCTGTTTCCGTCTCTTTCCGTTACATCTGGTGAGAATGGTTTACAACAGCAGGATACGTGACTACATATTAAGTTTTATGTGATGCTTTAAGACAGAGGAGAAATGATGAGAAAGAGGTATGAACAGTTGTTTCTGCAATTACTGCGAAGCACCTTGTGGAATAAGCCTACAGACATCTCACAACTTACCGATGAGGAATATGAGGGTGTGATGCTGATAGCGGGAAGACAGCGGACGGAGGCATGCATTGGAGAAGCCTTGGTAAGAGGGAACGTGAGGCTGGGCAGGGAGAAGGTGGCTCATGTGATGGCTGTTATCCAAGCAACGGAAAGGGAGAATATCCTGATGAACCGGCAACTGACATTCCTTACCGAGCATCTATGTCGGCATGATATTGAGTATTATGTGGTGAAAGGACAGGTCGTGGGCATGTATTACCCTCTTCCCTCTGTACGTCAGTCCGGAGATATTGACATTTTTTTCCCGGAAGGGTCATACACGGCAGGTACGCAGTTGGCTAAGAGACTTGGGTTGGAGGCTTATAGAGGACATGAGAAAGGGAAACATCAGATATTCCTGAAGGATGGTGTCGTTTTTGAGTTTCACCATCATCTTTTGCAGTTGGCGACTCCCTGGCACCGCAGATGCTGGGAATCATACTTAAAAGAAACGGGACAAGGGGATGTTGTGACCATTAATGGATGTTGTGTGAGAACACTACCCTTATGTCATCATCTGGTGTATGTTTTTCTACATCTGTTTTTTCATTTGATAACTTCCGGTGTGGGGATGCGGCAGCTATGCGACATGGCGATTCTATTAAGAAGATGTTATGAAAAAGGGGTGGACTGGCAAGAAGTGACAACTATTATGGAATCATTAGGATGTACCCGTGCTTTTCATGCTGTTCTCGCCTGTTGTGTCCTGTTTCTGGGGGTATCCGTGAATCTGCCCGTTATTCTGCAACAAAAGGATTTCTGGTGGGGTGAGCGTATCTTTCAGAATATCATGAGAGGAGGTAACTTCGCTCTTTATCAACGGAGGGTAAGCAGTGACGGTTTGTTACATCGGATGGAGACGGCATGGATGATAATGAGAAGGACTTTCGATTTTTATCCGCTCGCCCCGCAGGAGTCGTTGCTGCGGGTGTGGACAATCACAAAAGACCGTTAGTCGTTCAGCAGGACAAACAACAAAGGGGACAGGGCCGCATGGCAGTCCTGTCCCCCCGATAGAGCTTATTCTTTCACGACATTAATCGTTGAGCTTCGCCTTGATGAACTCACGGTTGAGGCGTGCGATGTTGGAGATGCTCTCGTTCTTGGGGCATTCAGCCTCGCAGGCGCGGGTGTTCGTACAGTTACCGAAGCCGAGCTCCTCCATCTTCATCACCATGGCCTTGGCGCGCTTGGCAGCCTCAGGACGTCCCTGAGGCAGCAGGGCGAGCTGGCTCACCTTAGAGGAGACGAAGAGCATGGCAGAACCATTCTTGCAGGCTGCCACACAACAGCCACAGCCGATACAGCTGGCAGCATCCATTGCCTCATCAGCATTCTCCTTCGGGATAAGGATGGCATTGGCATCCTGTGCCTGTCCGGTGCGGATGGTGTTATAACCACCAGCGGCGATGATATCATCAAAGGCATTGCGGTTAACCATACAGTCCTTGATGACAGGGAAGGCAGCAGAGCGCCAGGGCTCTACGGTAATCGTATCACCATCCTTGAAACGACGCATATACAGCTGACAGGTGGTAGCACCGGTGGCCGGGCCGTGGGGATGACCGTTGATATACAATGAGCACATACCGCAGATACCCTCGCGGCAGTCGTGGTCGAAGACGAAAGGCTCCTTGCCTTCGTTGATGAGTTCCTCATTGAGGATGTCGAGCATCTCAAGGAATGAGGTGTCGTCGGGGATGTCGTGCATCTCACGGGTGTCGAAATGTCCTTTCTCGCGGGGACCGTTCTGACGCCAATATTTCAGTGTGAAACTTATATTCTTAGCCATAATTGATCTCTTTCACTAATTAGTTCTTATAATTACGGGTTTGTACCTTGATAGCCTCATACTCTAACGGCTCCTTGATGAGAACAGGGGCAGTGTCATCATCACCCTGATATTCCCAACAGCCTACATAGAAGTAGTTCTCGTCATCACGCTTGGCCTCTCCCTCCTCTGTCTGATACTCCTCACGGAAATGTCCTCCGCAAGACTCATTACGAGAAAGGGCATCGTTGGCAACAAGCTCTCCCATGAGGATGAAGTCACGCAGATGGATGGCCTTGTCAAGCTCTACGTTAAGACCTTCTTTGCTGCCCGGGATGAACAGATCGGTGTTGAACACCTCACGGATCTTCTTGAGCTTCTCCAGACCTTCTTTGAGTCCCTCTGCGGTGCGACCCATTCCTACATGCTCCCACATGATGTGACCCAGCTCCTTGTGGATAGAGTCAACACTGCGCTTGCCATGGATATTCATCAGGCGGTCGATCTCAGCGGCCACTCCCTTCTCAGCCTTCTCAAACTCTGGCAGGTCGGTGGATACCTTCGGCCAGATCTCCTGATCGGCAAGATAGTTCTGGATGGTGTACGGCAGTACGAAATAGCCGTCGGCCAATCCTTGCATCAATGCGGAGGCACCCAGACGGTTAGCGCCATGGTCGGAGAAGTTACACTCACCGATAGCGAAGAGTCCGGGGATGGTGGTCATCAGCTCATAGTCCACCCAGATACCTCCCATCGTATAGTGGATGGCGGGATAGATCATCATCGGGTTATAATATTTCACACCGTTGATCTCATTGGCCACCTCACCGGGGTTTACGTCGGTAATCTCCTCATACATATCGAAGAGGTTGCCATAACGCTGAAGCACCACATCGATACCTAAGCGCTCGATACTCTCTGAGAAGTCGAGGAATACGGCAAGACCGGTATTGTTGACACCATAGCCTTTGTCGCAACGCTCCTTGGCGGCACGTGAGGCCACGTCACGAGGTACGAGGTTTCCGAAAGCTGGATAGCGACGCTCCAGATAGTAGTCACGGTCTTCCTCCGGGATATCAGAACCTTTCTTGGTGCCTGCCTGCAGGGCCTTGGCGTCTTCGAGCTTCTTCGGTACCCAGATACGTCCGTCATTACGGAGTGACTCTGACATCAGGGTGAGTTTACTCTGTTTGTCACCGTGTACAGGGATACAGGTGGGGTGAATCTGTACATACGACGGGTTTGCCATGACGGCTCCCTTACGATAGCACTGGATGGCTGCGGTGCAGTTACATCCCATGGCATTGGTGGAGAGGAAGTAGGCATTGCCATAACCACCGGTGCCGATAACGACAGCATTGGCGCTGAAGCGCTCGAGCTTGCCGGTGATGAGGTTCTTGGCGATGATTCCGCGTGCGCGGCCGTTGACAATCACCACATCTTCCATCTCATAACGGGTGTAGAGCTTCACCTTCTTGGCATTAACCTGGCACATCAGTGAGGAATAGGCACCGAGGAGGAGCTGCTGGCCGGTCTGTCCCTTGGCATAGAACGTACGTGACACCTGTGCACCACCGAAAGAACGGTTGGCAAGCATTCCACCGTACTCACGTGCGAAAGGCACTCCCTGTGCCACACACTGGTCGATGATGTTGTTGGACACCTCTGCCAGACGATAGACATTAGCCTCACGGGCACGATAGTCACCACCTTTTACCGTATCATAGAACAGACGATATACGGAGTCACCGTCGTTCTGATAGTTCTTAGCGGCATTGATACCTCCCTGGGCAGCGATAGAATGTGCTCGGCGAGGAGAATCTTGTATACAGAAATTCAAAACGTTGAAACCCATCTCACCGAGGGAAGCGGCGGCAGAGGCTCCTGCCAGACCTGTACCTACCACGATAACATCGAGCTTCAGTTTATTCTTCGGGTTTACCAAACGCTGATGAGCCTTATATTCCTTCCATTTCTCGGCTACCGGACCTTCTGGTATTCTTGAATTCAATACTTTAGTCATTGTTTTCTCTTGTTAAGTTGTACAATCATAAACCAAAATTACGCTACACAGAGGCTTGGTGCCAGTTTAAAGGCAAAGGCCAATACTACGATGAGGAACAGTGCCATGAGGATGGTGACATAGATGACACCGATGCACTGCCAGCGCTTCTGCCAGACCTTACCACTCCAGCCCAGGGTGTGCATAGCGCTCCAGAATCCATGAGTGAGGTGGAACCAGATTGCCACAATCCAGATGACATAGAGCACAACCTTGACAGGATTGGCGAAGGTAGCTTGAATCTTGCCGAATCCGTCGGCGGGTGCCGCGTCGAAATGGATGTTGGGGAACAGTTCTGCGAACATCATGTTGTACCAGAAGTCGTACAGGTGGATAAGCAGACCGATGAGGATGATAATACCCAGCACCAGCATGTTCTGAGATGCCCATGACACCTCACTTCTTCTTTCTGTTACATCATAACGCTCGTTACCACGTGCTTTTCTGTTCTGAAAGGTGAGCCAGAAAGCATAGACAATGTGAAGAAGAGCCAAGGCGGCCAGACCGATAGTTGCCACTACGGCATACCAGTTGGCACCGAGGATTTCACAAATCCAGTTGTAACCCTCACCGGAGATGAAGGCTACGACGTTCATACAGCAGTGGAACGTCAGGAACAAAATGAGGCAGATGCCTGTGATCGACATTACCACTTTTCGTCCGATTGATGAATTAAGTAACCACATAAATGATTGAAAATTAGATTATTGAATTGATAATTATTTTGTTACTCCTTTTCGTCGCCGCTATCATTGAAATAGTGGGCTAAAGACATGAATAGTTGACCTACTCCCATAGGTTATGTGGCGTTTTATCGTGCCTTTAAGGCACTTCAACGATTATATTTGTGCAAAGATAGTATAATTTGGCGATACTTCCAACTTTTCTTGAACTATTTTCACAAATATTTAGAGTTTAGGTTCGTGGCTTGGAGTGGAGGTTCGTATTCGCAATTCTTGTGAACCAAACAAAAAAATGCCCGTTTGTTTGTCGATATTGCAGAATTGTATTAATTTTGCATCAATATTAAAAATACTGACCATGATAAACAAACAATTACTACAACCAGAGAGTATTGTCGTTGTTGGTGGCTCCAACAATGTACATAAGCCAGGTGGTGCCGTAGTACGAAATCTTCTCAGCGGCAACTACCAAGGCACCATACGTATCGTAAATCCCAAAGAGGAGGAGGTGCAAGGAATAAAAGTAGTCCGCGACATGAAGGAGTTACCTTCCACCGATCTTGCCATCCTCGTGGTACCCGCCAAGTTTTGTCCCGATTACGTTGACTATCTGGCAGCAGAGAAGCAGGTGCGTGCCTTCATTATCTTATCGGCCGGGTTTGGGGAGGAGACGAAAGAGGGTGCTGTGCTCGAAGAGCATATCCTCCAGACCTGTGAGAAATACGGCTGTTCCCTGATAGGCCCCAACTGTATCGGGCTGCTCACCCGCTGGCATCACTCTGTGTTTACAAAACCTATTCCTAACCTCAACCCCAAAGGTGTTGACTTTATCTCCGGTTCAGGTGCCACCGCCGTGTTTATCCTTGAAAGTGCCGTCACGAAGGGCTTGCCGTTCAATTCTGTCTGGTCCATCGGCAACGGTCATAATATCGGCATAGAGACGGTTTTGGAATATATGGACACCCATTTCGATGCAGAGAGAGACTCCCTGGTGAAGCTGTTGTATATAGAGAATATCTCCGACCCCGACAAACTGTTGTATCACGCCACCTCGCTGATTAAGAAAGGGTGTCGTATCGCGGCTATCAAAGCAGGTTCGTCGGAAAGCGGCAGTCGTGCTGCTTCCAGTCACACCGGCGCCATCGCATCGAGCGACTCCGCCGTGGAGGCTTTGTTCCGTAAGGCAGGTATCGTGCGATGCTTCTCACGTGAGGAGCTCACCACCGTAGGATGTATCTTCACATTGCCCCGTTTTACAGGAAAGAACATTGCCATCGTGACACATGCCGGCGGACCTGGGGTGATGCTCACCGACGCACTGTCGAAGGGTGGTATGACAGTACCTTCTCTCGACGGTCCCATCGCCGAGGAGCTGAAATCCAAATTGTTCCCCGGTTCTTCCGCCTCCAACCCTATCGATATCCTTGCCACCGGAACACCGGAGCACTTAGGCATCGCCATCGACTACTGTGAGAAGAAATTCAAGGACATCGACGCCATCATGGTGATCTTCGGGACACCGGGTTTGGTACAGCTCTATGACGCATACGATGTGCTGCACAAGAAGATACTGACGTGTAAGAAACCGATCTTCCCCATCCTGCCGAGTGTGAACACCGCCGGTCCTGAGGTGGAAGAATTCCTCAAGCGTGGACATGTCAACTTCTCCGATGAGGTGACGCTGGGTACAGCCCTGACTCAGATTATGCGCACGCCGGAACCGGCCGATCAGTCGATACAGATACGTGGTGTGGATGTGCCGCGCATACGGCACATCATCGACGGCATAGAGGAAGACGGTTATATCTCTCCCGAATTAGTACATGCCCTCTTGGAGAGTGCCGGCATCCCCACCGTTCCGGAGTTTGTGAGTGAGAACAAAGAGGAGATTCTGGCATTTGCCGAGAAGTGTGGCTATCCTGTTGTTGCTAAGGTGGTAGGACCGGTACATAAGAGTGATGTGGGTGGTGTGGCGCTGAATGTGCGTACGCCGGAGCATCTGGCCTTGGAATACGACCGTATGATGAAGATCCCTGATGCCACTGCCGTGATGGTGCAGAAGATGATCAACGGTAAGGAGTTGTTCATCGGTGCCAAGTATGAGCCGCGCTTCGGACATGTGGTGCTCTGCGGACTGGGTGGTATCTTCGTAGAGGTGCTTAAAGATGTATCGAGCGGTCTTGCCCCTTTGAGTTATGAGGAGGCCTACAGCATGATTCATTCACTGAAGGGATATAAGATCATCAAGGGTACACGCGGACAGGCCGGTATCAACGAAGACAAGTATGCGGAGATTATCGTGCGCCTCTCTACCCTGCTCCGCTTTGCCACGGAGATCAAGGAGATGGACATCAACCCGCTGCTGGCCGATGAGAATGATGTCATCGCCGTGGATGCCAGAATCTTGGTAAAGAAATAATACTTTAAGACCGGGGACAGGCTCTTTACGTGTCAGTCCCCGATCTTAACTCCTTTGCTTAATGTCCTGAACCGAAAACTACACCGGATGGTTCTCTGCGAAGAGGCGCATTCGTTCATCCAACGGACCGTATTGATTGTCGTTGATGAACGAGGTGCAGACGCGGAGTCCTTCCTGATGGGAACCGGTGGTGATCAGACAGATGGCCGATACCCCATAGTACATCAGTTCGTGTGCCAGTTGTCCGCTGGTCATTCCCGGATAACCGATAGTGAAATAGAATCCGTCGGCGATGGGCTGTCCTTGGTCGCTGTCGTAAACGATATAGAAATGATGACGCAGGAAGATCTCCTTCAGTCGGTGTGCCCGCTCTCCATATACCTTGATCTCGTCACGGAAGTTGTATTCACCGTCGCATACGGCACGGAAGATCTCTGCCAACGCATACTGTGCCGAATGACTCGTTCCTGAGGAGAGCGCATAGAGCATACGGGTGGAGAAAACCAGTCCGAAGGGCAGGTTCTCATAGCGTGCCGCCAAGGCTTCGTAATGGCGGTGGAACAGTTTGTTGGAGATACACACTACGCCGATTCGCTCCCCGGCATAGCTGAACGCCTTGGAGCCGCTGATGAGCAATATGAAGTTGTCGGTATAATGTGCCACTGACGGTTGGTAGGGCGGTTCGAAGGGACGGCTCAGATCCTGTCGGAAGTCCATGGCAAAATAAGCCAGATCCTCTATGATTATCGTATCATAGCGGTTGGACAGTTCACCGATGGTCTTCAGCTCATCCTCCGTAAGACAAACCCATGAGGGGTTGTTAGGGTTACTGTAAATGATAGCACAGATATTGCCATTTGAGAGATAGCTCTCCAGCTTGGGACCGAGCTTCTCGCCACGGTAGTCATATACATCGAAGGTCTCATATTTTACCCCTTGTATCTGCAGTTGCATCTTCTGTACGGGGAATCCAGGGTCGATGAAGAGCACGGTGTCTTTCCTCTTGTCAGCCTGTGAACAGGTAAGGAACGAAGCGAAAGCCCCTTGCATGGAACCCGTCACAGGGACACACCCCTCCGCATTGACATCCACATTGATGAAAGCCTTGACAAAGCGGGAAGCCTGTTTCTTCAGTTCGGGATAGCCCTGGATATCAGGATACATATTGGCGATGCCGTTCCGCAATGCCTGTATCTGAGCCTCCACACCCACCTTGGCAGCGGGCAGTCCGGGGATGCCCATCTCCATCTTCACGAACTCCACGCCAGAGGCGGCCTCCGCCTTAGCAGCCACCTGTTTCACCTCACGGATTGTAGCCTTCGCGAAATCTTTTATTCCCAACTCTTCTATCAGCTGGTCAACAATCTCTTTCTTTATAGGAGTATTCATAATCGTTCGTTTTTCAGGAATCATCGTTGAGCCGCCTTGCCCAGTGCCAGTGCCTTGATGTTCGCCTCAACGATAGCATCGCCCTTACGCCCGAAGACGCTGCGGATAGCATCCTCTATCTTGGAATATTCGATGCCTAACGCTTTCTGGGCGGCACCTAACAGGATGACATTGGCAGAGCGGGGCACATTATTCTCTTTTGCCAGCGTCTCTATATCCAGCATGATGACATTGTTGATCTTCTCCAGATCCGCCTTGATCACCTCCATATCGGGATAGTTGGGGATATTCACAAATGGTGTACTCGAGGTGATGATCCATCCGTCTTTGCTCAGATAAGGCAGATAACGCAGAGCCTCCATCGGCTCCATGGAGATGATCACGTCGGCAGAGCCTTTGGCAATCAGATCGCTGTGTATGGGATTGGATGAGATACGCAGATTACTCTGCACATCCCCACCCCGTTGTGACATTCCGTGTACCTCGGCCTGTTTGATATAGAGGTTCTCGTTCATGGCTGCCTCGCCAATGATGGTTGCGATAGAGAGGATACCTTGTCCTCCCACGCCACATAGGATAATATCAGATTTCATTTCTTTTCCTCCTTAGCTTTTTTTTGTTTCAGATGACGTTGTAGCGTCTGCATACACTCTCGACGTGGGATGATGACGGAAGTACCGTGATAATTGATCTCTTCACGGATGATCCTTGTGATCTCCGGCATATTCTTCGGCAGTGGCACCACCACCCGCAGATGCTCATCGCTGAGTCCCAATCCACGGCAGATCGCCTCAAACTTATTCGTACCGGCAGAGTCCTGACCGCCTGTCATTCCTGTTGTGAGGTTATCACTGATAATCACCGTGATATCCGCATTCTCGTTGATGGCATCCAGCAGACCGGTCATTCCCGAGTGGGTAAAGGTAGAGTCGCCTATCACCGCTATCGACGGCCACTGTCCCGCGTCGGCGGCACCCTTGGCCATCGTGATGCTGGCGCCCATATCCACACAAGAGTGGATGGCACGATAAGGCGGCAGGAATCCGAGGGTATAACACCCGATATCACCGAACACCCGTGGGGTGTCATACTCACGTAACACCTCATTGAGGGCAGCATACACGTCGCGGTGACCGCATCCCTTACAGAGGGCTGGTGGACGTGGGGCAATATCCTCGCAGGGCGCATAGCACTCGTTGACAGGAATGCCCAGTGCTTTCTTCACGATATCCGGGTTCAGCTCACCCGTTCGTGGCAGTTCTCCGGTAAGACGTCCTTTGACAATGGTGTTGCCGGGCATGATACCACGGAGCAGATCCTCGATGAATGGCTGTCCTTCCTCAATCACCATCACACTGTCACACTCCTCGCACATCCTGCGGATAAGTTTCTTCGGCATGGGATAGTGGGAGATCTTCAGCAGAGGGAAGGGGCATCCCTCGGGGAAGCACTCGTTAACATAGTTATAGGCGATGCCGCTGGCAATGATTCCCATCGACTTGTCATCCGCATCGATATATCTGTTATATGCGGAGTTGACAGCATCCTCTTCCAGTTGTCCCTGCTGTCCGCATACGATATCATTCCGCTTGCGGGCATTGACAGGCAGAAGCACCCAGTTGCTGGCCACGGCATTGTAGTTCAGCTCATTCTCCTCACGGGGTGTCTCTGTCACATGGACGACGGCACGGGAGTGGGCCATACGGGTGGTGACACGCATCAGCACGGGCAGCTTTTGTTTCTCAGAATAGTCGAAAGCTACCTGCATCATATCATACGCCTCCTGTTGAGAACTGGGCTCGAAGGTAGGGATGAGTGCGAATTTCCCATAGAAACGACTGTCTTGCTCATCCTGTGACGAGTGCATTGACGGGTCATCGGCAGCAAGAACGACGAGACCTCCGTTGACACCCGTCATTCCCGAGTTGACAAAAGGATCGGCACACACGTTCATACCCACATGTTTCATACAAACCAAGGCGCGCTTACCCATATACGACATGCCTAGGGCGGCCTCCATCGCTGTCTTCTCATTGGTGGACCATTTGCTATGGACACCCCGCTCCTGAGCGAGTTTGTTGCCTTGAATAAACTCCGTAATTTCGGTGGATGGGGTACCAGGATAGGCATACACTCCAGATAATCCGGCATGTAGTGCTCCTAATGCAATGGCCTCATCACCCAGCAAAAGTAATTTTTTCATGTTATTAAATAGATTGAAGTATCTTGTTATTAGCTAAACGTTCAATTGTTATATCTCACTCATGGTTTCGTAATACGTAGCAAAGGTATATATTTTTCTTCACGCACACAACATTTTAAACAAAAATAATATTTTTCTTAGTATAATTCATTTTTTATGCGTACTTTTGCAACTAAGATAACTGTTAGGAAACTATTCAGATAAGGACGTGAAGTTATTCTATGATGTGCTCGTCATCGGTGGGGGACATGCCGGATGCGAAGCAGCGACAGCCGCGGCAAACATGGGGGCCAAAACCTGTCTGGTTACCATGGATATGAACAAGATTGCACAGATGAGTTGTAATCCTGCGGTAGGTGGTATTGCCAAAGGGCAGATCGTCAGGGAGATAGACGCTTTGGGCGGACAGATGGGGCTGATTACCGACAAGACAGCGATACAATTCCGTATCCTGAACCGCAGCAAAGGCCCTGCCATGTGGAGTCCACGCGCCCAGTGCGATCGTGGTAAGTTTATCTGGGAATGGCGCACGGCGTTAGACCATACCGACAATCTGGACATTTGGCAGGATCAGGTGGAGGAACTCTTGGTAGGTAAAACGCCAAAGCTACAGGTGAAGGGCGTGGTAACCATTTGGGGTACAGAGATTTATGCAAAAGCCGTCGTGATTACAGCCGGCACGTTCCTCAATGGTCTGATGCACATCGGTAAGAAGATGATTCCCGGGGGACGTATCGCAGAGCCTGCCGTGGAGCATCTCACCGACAGCATCTGCCGGTATGGCATCACGATGGGCAGGATGAAGACAGGCACTCCCGTGCGAATCGACCGCCGCTCCGTCCATTTCGAGGATACTGAGATACAACCTGGTGAAAACGACTTTCATCAGTTTTCTTTCTTCGGGCCACATCATCAACTGCCGCAGCTGCCGTGTTGGACATTTAACACCAATGAGGAGGTGCATCGTATCCTGCATTCGAGTGTCAAAGACTCCCCCTTATACAACGGACAGATACAGAGCATCGGACCCCGCTATTGTCCGTCTATAGAGACCAAACTGATGACATTCCCGGAGCGTACTTCCCACCCACTGTTCCTCGAGCCAGAGGGCACAGACACCAACGAGATGTATCTCAACGGTTTCTCTTCGAGTATGCCCATGGAAGTGCAGATAGAGGCACTACGACAGATTCCCGCCCTTCGGGATGTGAAGGTGTATCGTCCGGGGTATGCCATCGAATATGATTTCTTTGACCCCACCCAACTGAAGCATTCCTTGGAGTCAAAGGTCATCAGCGGTCTCTTTTTTGCCGGACAGGTGAATGGTACTACAGGCTATGAGGAGGCGGCAGGACAAGGACTGGTGGCTGGTGTGAACGCCGCTATCTATTGCAGCGGTGGTACACCGTTTATCATGCACCGCGATGAATCGTATATCGGTGTGCTGATAGACGATCTCGTAACAAAGGGTGTAGATGAGCCATATCGTATGTTTACCTCTAGGGCGGAATACCGCATCCTACTGCGGCAGGATGATGCAGACGCACGGCTCACGGAGAAAGGTTATGAGTTGGGAATTGTCAGCAGGGAACGTTATGACTGGTGGATGGAGAAGAAGGCAGCCATACAGAGGATTGTAGACTTCTGTGCCAACGCTCCCGTCAAAACAAAAGATGTGAACGACCGGCTGACAGCGATGGGCACTACCCCACTCCGCGCCGGTTGTAAGGCTATCGACCTGATCAGTCGTCCGCAAATCACGCTTCGTAATCTTGCCACCCTAGTCCCTGGCCTGCAAGAGAGGCTCGATGCCCCTGAGAACCGACGGGAGGAGATCATCGAGGCAGCGGAAGTGAAGATGAAATATGCGGGGTATATAGAGCGTGAACGGATTATCGCCGAAAAGATGCACCGCCTGGAGGATATCAAGATCAAGGGAAGGTTCGACTATGACAGTTTGCAGTCGCTGTCCATAGAGTGTCGCCAAAAGCTCAACCGCATCAATCCCGAGACCATTGCACAAGCCAGCAGAATACCTGGAGTGTCACCCAGTGACATCAATGTGCTATTGGTGTTATTAGGAAGATGAACAACATTGTTTCACGTGAAACAGCAAACAGATAAAGATATGAATAACAAGATTTTATTAGAGAATCTGAGATCAATTCCTGATTTTCCACAAAAAGGAATCAACTTCAGGGATGTTACGACTTTGTTCAAAAGTGGTGAGTGTATGCAAATCATGTTGGATGAGCTCTACGAACTATATAAAGACAAAGGAGTAACTAAGATTGTAGGTATTGAAAGCAGAGGGTTCGTGATGGCTTCCGCATTAGCCTGTAAATTAGGCGCTGGCGTCATACTCTGCAGAAAGCCGGGTAAGTTGCCCGCAGCTACCGTTCAGGAAAGTTATGAGAAGGAATATGGTGTAGATACGATCGAGATCCATAAGGATGCCATCGATGAGAATGACGTGGTACTTCTTCATGATGATTTACTCGCCACCGGAGGTACGATGCGTGCCGCCTATAATCTCGTGGAAAAATTCCATCCGAAGAAAATATACGTGAACTTCCTGATAGAAATCACCGATGAGGGACTTCATGGCAGGGATGCTTTCAAGAAGGATACAGAGATAACTACGTTGATTACCGTATAAATTATGGTGTCAATTTATTGGAATAGCTGCACCGGCTGAAGGTGATATGTCTCGAAAGTGACAGGATAAGAGCGGATCAGCAGCCCGCTTGTGAAGTCAAATATATATAATAAATTGGACAACATCATGTCACACGTTACTAACAATCCATTTAATCGAATAAGTGGGAGGGGTTGTTTCACGTGAAACACTATGCATTGATTCTAGTACATAAGAGATGACGAAAGAAGAAAATGAAAATCGCTTGAAGCGGTTAAAAAACATTGTACTGAGTCTACCGGAGAAACCAGGTAGTTATCAATACTATGACCGTGACGGTGTCATCATCTATGTAGGCAAGGCAAAGAATCTGAAAGCCCGTGTTTCCACCTATTTCCACAAAGAAGTGGACAGGTTTAAAACGAAAGTTCTGGTTTCCAAGATCTGGGATATCACCTATACTGTTGTCAATACGGAGGAAGATGCGCTGTTATTAGAGAACGCGCTGATAAAGAGATATCAACCGAGATACAACATCATGCTGAAAGACGGGAAGACTTATCCAAGTATATGTATCACGAAAGAATATCTTCCGAGAATCTTCAATACGAGGATTATCAACAAAAGAAACGGACAATATTTCGGCCCTTACAGTCATGTGGGTATCATGTACACCCTACTCGACTTGATCAAAAAGATTTATAAGCCGCGTCCTTGCAGAGTGGCGATTACAAAAGAAGGTATCGAGCAACATAAATATAAGCCGTGTTTGGAATATCATATCCATAACTGCAAAGGACCTTGTATTGGAAAACAGTCGTATGAGGAATACCAATCCAATATCAATCAAGCCAGGGACATTCTGAAAGGTCATTCCCGTGAGGTACAGAAAATGCTTTATTCACAGATGGAAAAAGCAGCGGAGGAATTACGTTTTGAAGAGGCTGAGGAATTAAAAAGGAAATATCTTGTTCTTGAGAATTATGTATTAAAGAGCGAGATTGTCAGTCATACCATAGAGAATGTGGATGTATTTTCCATTTCGCAAGATGAAAAGGTAGCTTACGTCAACTACATGCATGTTACGAATGGAACCACCGATCAAGCATTTACGTATGAAGTAAAGAAAAAGTTAGAGGAAGATGCTCAAGAGATCCTCTGTCTAGCTATAATACAGATTCGCGAACAGGTGAAGAGCAAAGCTAAGGAGATCATCGTTCCTTTCGCCCTTGATACAGACATCAAGGATATTACTATCACTGTTCCTCAAAGGGGTGATAAAAAGAAGCTGCTTGATATATCTGAGATGAACTGTAAACAATATCGGTTTGATCGGTTGAAACAGGCAGAGAAACTGAATCCGGAGCAGAAGCAGACACGACTCATGAAAGAGTTACAGCAGTTACTTCAGTTGCCGAAGTTGCCTTATCAGATAGAATGTTTCGACAACTCCAACATCTCAGGAAGTGACGCCGTGGCTGGGTGTGTGGTTTTTAAGGCGATGAAACCATCGAAAAAAGACTATCGTAAATATAACATTAAGACGGTGGTGGGTCCTGATGACTATGCTTCCATGCAAGAGGTCGTGCGTCGTCGTTATACCAGAATGATAGAAGAAGGTACCCCCCTACCCGACTTGATCATTACCGATGGCGGTGTCGGTCAGATGCATGTTGTAAGAGACGTCATTGTCGATGAGCTGCATTTGGATATCCCTATCGCGGGATTAGCGAAGAATGACAAGCACCGCACAAACGAACTGTTATTCGGATGGCCTGCACAGACGGTAGGTATAGATGTGAAAAGTGAGCTCTTTCATGTATTAACACGCATACAAGATGAGGTGCATCGTTACGCCATCACCTATCATCGTGATAAACGTAGTAAGCACGCCCTTCACTCTGCCCTCGATGATATCAAGGGTATAGGTCCCAGGACTAAGGAGGAGCTGCTGAAGGAAATAAAGTCGGTTAAGAAAATTAAAGAAGCTGATATTGAGCAACTTACAGAGTTAATAGGTAAATCAAAAGGACAATTGGTTTGGAATTATTTCCATGCAACAGAACAGGAGAATATCAATTCTAAATAATATTTAAGTAAGGAAGAAATGAGAGCTGTCATACAACGTGTTACAAGAGCTCGTGTATCCATTAACCAAGAAGTTAAATCTGCTATCGGTAATGGGTATATGATCCTTCTGGGTATCTGCAATGAGGATACAGAAGAAGATATAGACTGGTTAGTGAAGAAAATTATCAACCTTCGTGTTTTCGATGATGATCTGGGCATCATGAACCGGTCTGTCTTGGATGTCAATGGTGAGATACTGATCGTTTCACAGTTTACGTTATATGCCGGATATAAAAAGGGCAACCGTCCCTCATGGATACGTGCAGCCAAACACGAGATTGCTATCCCACTCTACGAAAAGTTCTGTTCAAAGATGTCAGAAGCCCTCGGCAAACCTGTTGGAACCGGTGAATTCGGTGCTTATATGCAAATTGATCTGGTAAACGACGGTCCTGTAACCATCTGTATGGATACACATAACAAAGAATAAAACAAGGAATATGTAAGATATTCAATGGATTAAGATTACTAATTTTGATTATCATTGTTATAGTATGGCTGATAATATGACAATAAAAGAATTACAACAATCTGTAGATCAGTGGGTTAAAGAGTATGGTGTGAGATACTTCTCAGAACTCACGAACATGGCATGTCTCACTGAAGAAGTAGGTGAACTGGCTCGTGTAATGGCCCGAAAATATGGTGATCAGTCATTTAAGGCAGGAGAGAAAGCAAATCTCGGTGAAGAGATGGCTGATGTCTTATGGGTGCTGGTTTGTTTAGCCAATCAAACAGGAGTAGATCTTACTGAAGAAATGCGCAAGACATTTGAAAAGAAGACCTTTCGTGATAGTACACGCCATTTGAACAATCCTAAGTTAAAGGCATAAGTAAAAGAGTAAATAAATCATTGAATATCAAAATATTAATAATAAATACTATCATTATGGCAGATTTAAATAAATACGAACAGGCACTGAGCAAATATAATTGCGAAGTTGACGATGCCCAGGTGGCAGCGGCTGTTATGAAGATTATCGCTGAGAAGGTTCCCGAGAACGACACACCCGAGATCAAGAAATTCTTGTTTGGCAGTATTGAACTGACTACTTTAAAGACCACAGACTCCGATGAGAGCGTGATGGCATTTACAGAGCGTGTCAATCAATTTGAGGAAGTTTACGGCGACCTACCCCATGTTGCCACCATCTGTGTTTATCCCTGTTTTGCCAAGACTGTAGCACAGACTTTGGAGATAGATGGTGTGGAAATTGCTTGTGTGTCGGGCAGTTTCCCTAGTTCTCAGGCTTTGATAGAAGTAAAGATCGCGGAAACGGCTTTAGCAGTTAAAGACGGAGCTACAGAGATAGACATCGTCATACCGGTAGGAAAGTTCTTAGCTGGTGATTACGAGAGTGTATGTGAAGAAATCGCAGAACTGAAAGCCACTTGCGGAGAAGATGTTGCAATGAAAGTAATCCTTGAGACCGGCTGTTTGAAGACGGGCTCAAACATCAAGAAAGCATCGATTTTATCGATGTATGCAGGTGCTGACTACATTAAGACTTCAACAGGTAAGGAGAAGATTTCCGCTACTCCGGAAGCAGCATATATCATGTGTCAAGCAATCAAGGAATACTATGAGTTAACGGGAATTCAGATAGGTTTCAAACCAGCAGGCGGTATCAACAGTGTGATGGATGCCCTGATCTACTACACGATTGTAAAAGAAGTGCTTGGTGAGAAGTGGTTGACTAACAAATGGTTCCGCATGGGTACCTCCCGTTTGGCCAACTTACTTTTAAGCGAGATTGTGGGAGAGGAAGTGAAGTTCTTCTAAGGAAGTAGTTCTTCACACGACAGTTAGCCATAATACTCACAGGAGTATGATCAAGTAAAACAGCAGTGCACCGTTATGGTGCACTGTTTGTAACTTATTAAAAACTCCAAAATGAAGGATAATCGGTCAGCTCTTCCGCTGGATAACAAAGTCAAGATATGCGATAAAAGCTTTTTGTAATTCAGAATTGTTAACATGACGACGGATATAAGACATACAACGGCTGTGATAATCCATCATCATTCCTTCAGCATATTCGATACCACCGTGGTCTAAAGTAAACTTCACAAGAACAGCTATTTCCTCCGGTTTTATCGTACGATCCTTCACCTTCTTCGAAATTTGAATCATTTCCTCGTCATGGGTGGTATTTAATGCATAAAGCACCGGTAATGTCAATTTCCCCTCTAACATATCATTACCAGTGGGTTTGCCAATCTCTTTAGACTCATAATAGTCAAAGATATCATCGCGTATCTGGAAAATGATACCTATATTTCGTCCAAATTCCTTGATTTCATCGAGGTGATGAACCCCTACCCCGACAGACATGGCAGCACAAGAGCAGCAGGCCTCAAAAAGGGCTGCTGTCTTTTTTTCAATCACTTGAAAATAGATATCCTCAGACAACCCATTATCTGACGTATTGGTAAGTTGAAGAATCTCACCATCTGAGAGAATCCTGCCGAGGTTTGCTAACTCCCGAACAATAAGGTTGTTATCTGTCTTGGCTACATAAAGCAAAGCGGTGGAAAGAATATAATCACCCACCAATACTGCCACCTTATTATTATAGCTGGCATTGATGGAGGCTTGTCCACGCCGCTCGCCACTCTCATCCACTACATCATCATGCACTAAAGAGGCAGTATGGAGGAGCTCCAATCCAACTGCGGCATATTGGGTGGTAAGCGACACCTTACCGAGATTTTTAGCCATAAGAAGGATTAACATTGGACGCATACGTTTTCCCGAACGTTGACTAATATGTAATAAAGCATGCCCCAAAACACCATTCTCGTGGTGTAGTGACTCATTGAATAAGTCGATGAAATCGCTTAATTCGCTCTCAATAGGTTGTTTAATCAGTGATAGATAGTCAGTCATCTTTTAAAATTTGATACAAAATTAATCTTTTTATCTGATATATGAAAAATATTTCGTAATTTTGAGCAGAAAAAATAGGCATATCATGAAAAAGTTATTCTTATTAGACGCATATGCACTTATCTACAGGTCTTATTATGCGTTTCTGAAAAATCCAAGGATCAACTCCAAAGGACTGAATACATCGGCCGTCATGGGGTTTTGCAACACCCTCAACGAGATATTAGAAAAAGAAAGGGCCACTCATATCGGTGTGGCTTTCGATCCTCACGGACCAACCTTCCGCAGTGAGGCTTATCCAAAATATAAGGCACAACGGGAAGAGACCCCTGAAGATATCCGTATAAGCGTGCCTATCATCAAAGAGATCTTACATGCTTACCGCATTCCTATCCTGCAAGTGGATGGCTATGAAGCGGATGATGTGATTGGCACATTAGCAACGCAAGCCAGTCATGAGGATATGGAAATCTACATGCTGACACCGGATAAAGACTATGGACAGCTGGTCAAGGAGAATGTCTTCATCTATCGTCCGCGTCATGGTGGTGGATATGAGACGATGGATCCTAAGACTGTTTGTCAAAAATACGGGATTTCATCGACTGATCAAGTGATAGACTTACTGGCTCTGATGGGTGACTCTGCGGATAATTTTCCTGGTTGTCCCGGAGTAGGAGAAAAGACTGCTTCCAAACTGATAGAGCAGTTTGGTAATGTGGAAAACATGCTCGCCCATACCGATGAGATAAAAGGTAAACTACGAGAGAAGGTAGAAGCAGCTGTAGAGGATATCAAGATGTCGAAGTTCTTGGCCACCATCAAGACGGATGTGCCTATCTCTTTGGATCTTGAAAAACTGAAATTGGCAGATCCCGACTATGAGGCATTACGAAAACTCTTCGCAGAACTAGAGTTTAAGAATTTTGCCGATCGGGTGCTCAACAAGAGTGTGGAGAAACCTAAAAACGACGAAATACAGCCCGATTTATTCGGTTTTTTTGCGCCCGAAGGTGCGGACGCTTCGGAAAAAACGGATTTTGAGACCTTAAAATCGACCCCTCACGAATACCATCTTATTGAAAATCAAGGCGATGCAAAGAAATTATGTGATTTTCTTTTTACAAAAAAAATTCTCAGTCTAGACACGGAAACCACTTCTACTAACACTACTAATGCCGAGTTAGTAGGGTTAAGTTTCTCTGTAAAGGAGCATGAGGCATTTTACGTGGCTATTCCTGCGGAGCGCGAGAAAGCCCTGTCGATGGTTAACATTTTCAAGCCCCTCTATGAAAATCCTGATATTGTTAAAGTAGGTCAGAATATAAAATACGATTTAGAGGTACTTCATAATTATGGGATAACGGTGAAAGGCGAATTGTGGGATACGATGATTGCCCATTACCTCATCCAACCCGAGTTATATCACAATATGGATTACATGGCTGAGGTGTACCTCGGTTATAAGACAATACATATCGATGAACTGATCGGTCCCAAGGGAAAGAACCAGAAAAATATGCGTGACCTCTCCCCTACCGCTGTCTATGAATATGCCTGTGAGGATGCTGATATCACCCTTCGGCTGAAAAATGTTCTTGAGCCTAAGCTGAAAGATGCCGGTGTGGAGAAGCTCTTCTATCAGATAGAGATGCCCCTCGTACCTGTCTTGGCCTCCATGGAGATGACCGGTGTGTGTATAGATACCAAGTCATTGCAGGAAACATCAAAGATTTTTACATCTCGCATGAACGAGTTAGAGGAACGAATCTACGCATTGGCTGGCGAACGTTTTAACATCGCCTCCCCCAAGCAAGTGGGTGATATCCTCTTCGGTAAGATGAAAATCGTAGAGAAGCCTAAGAAGACGAAGACAGGGCAGTATGTCACTAATGAGGAGACATTACAAGCGCTGAAGGGAAAGAGTGAGATTATCGCTGACATACTGGAACACAGAGGGTTAAAGAAACTGTTAGGCACCTATGTCGATGCCCTTCCAAAGTTGATTAATCCGAAGACCGGACACATACACACCTCCTTCAATCAGACGATCACAGCCACTGGCAGACTATCATCCAGTGATCCCAATCTACAGAATATTCCGATACGTGGGGAGGATGGAAAAGAGATTCGCAAGGCATTTATTCCCGAGCCTGGTTGTCTGTTTTTTTCAGCAGACTACTCACAGATCGAGCTACGTGTCATGGCCCATTTGTCGGGTGATGAGCACATGATGAATGTTTTCCGTGAGGGAAAAGACCTGCATGCAGCCACTGCCGCTACGATCTACAAGAAAGATATTCAGGACGTCACCCGTGATGAGCGCACCAAATCCAAGCGTGCGAACTTCGGTATTATCTATGGCATCACCGTCTTTGGACTCTCTGAGCGGTTAGAGATTAGCAGAAAGGAGTCGGAGTTGCTGATCAATGGCTTCTTCCAAACCTTCCCACAGGTGCATGACTATATGGAGGGAGCCAAAGCGAAAGCCCGTGAAAAAGGCTATGCAGAGACCGTCTTCCACCGTAGAAGATACCTTCCAGATATCACTTCCCGTAATGCCACCGTACGTAACTTCGCCGAGCGTAATGCCATCAACGCCCCGATCCAGGGCAGTGCCGCTGATATTATAAAGGTGGCTATGATACGAATCTTCCGACGTTTCGAGGAGCAAAGACTCCGTTCAAAGATGATCCTTCAGGTGCATGATGAATTGAATTTCAATGTGGTGCCTGAGGAAAAGGAGATTGTGGAGCGTATTGTCATGGAGGAGATGCAAGGAGCGTTCCCGCTGAACGTACCTTTAGTGGCAGATGCAGGATGGGGCGCCAACTGGCTGGAGGCACATTAAGAAGGGACAAGCGTTTAATCTATCCAACTGCCTATCATCAGGTCGGCAGAGAGAGGTTTCAGGTGGTTACATCCTGAACCATGATAAAAGGTTATCTCACCGAAGAAAATCCTTCCGTTGACATTATACATGTCCACTCTGCAATGCCTGAAGGGAGCAGAAAGACGTTTCGCATATTCAATCATTAGTTTGAAGTGTGGTGGTTTTGTGATTTTTGAGGCAGTATATTGCGGTCTTGTCTCTGTGATATCAAGCAGTTGGAAATCCATATCATACACGTTACGGTAATATCTTTTGGCATGAGAGCCATCCTTTTTACACACACCGATATCCAAGAAAAGGAGTTCCGGAGAACCGTGGAAGCACATAAATTTGTAATCAAGGAGTCCTAACGGATGATCCGTATAAATCACCGGCTCTGCTATCAGCAGCGGTTTGATATTCTTATAGGGCCACTCTAAACCGTAATAGAAAGCATTGTTTTTCAATAGATTATCAAAATAAGCACTCAATTTGTCAACATCGAAATCATCCTTATAAACAATCCTATTGGCACCTGAGAGATGATTGCATTTAAGAAAGAACTCATCCGTAGGTATCTCTTCCAGGGAAATGTCCCCCACCCTTTCGTAAGGACCATAGCAATCGTTCAGAATATGTGCCAAACCGCAAGAGCTGACATACTCCCTCACCCTATATTTATCCGCGCAAAGCGTCTGCAAAGGATGATTGTCGTGCAGTTTCTGCCACCATAATTTCTCATCCATCGTCTGTGGGTGTCTCAGGTTCAGCAGCTTTCCACATCTTTTAAGGTAGATACATTGTGCGAGGAAAGAGTCGGGAAAGAGTGTGGTGCGCCAAATGAAATACTGTCGTTTCAGTTGATGATATACCTGCGCAAAGAATGAAGAATCATTTAGTCTCATAGTATTTTCAGTTTTAAAAGGTGGTGTTGTTTCGTTTTCCGATGCAAAGATAGGTAATTTCAAGGTTTCATCTCTACTTTTTCCCGAATTTTATTGCAGGATGATAAGATTTTAAGTAATTTCGCAGCAACAATGATCCACTGACCCGATGGCTTGGAAGAAACGATATCACTGTGTACAATGCGGATATAATGCTGAGACATACGAGGGGAAGGGACTCTTCGGACAGCATATCACAGCTGTCAGCTGCCCCGACTGTCATACCATCCAGAACCTTGTAGTGGGTGGTGTTATCGGTGACGTAGCCCCCTCTTTTCGCTCAGAGGTGGGCAGGCTGTGTCTGCGTTGTGGCTCCGACCGTATAAAGGTGTGGAATAAGAAGACCTGTCCGAAATGTGGTAGTATGATGAAAGATACGGAAGATGACGAGTTCTGGACCTGAAGGGTTATTTTTTGTTTATTCTCTTTTATAACTCAGAATTTATCGTTATTTTTGCAAATGAATAAAAGAAGGTTCATTCATGGCATTAAAATGTGGTATTGTAGGACTGCCCAATGTCGGTAAGTCGACACTTTTCAATTGTCTGTCGAGTGCCAAGGCACAGGCGGCAAACTTCCCCTTTTGTACGATAGAGCCTAATGTAGGTGTCATCACTGTTCCCGATGAGCGGCTCACAAAGCTTGCTGAGCTGGTGCATCCAGGAAGAATCGTTCCTGCCACCTGTGAGATTGTAGATATCGCAGGACTGGTAAAGGGAGCCTCAAAAGGAGAAGGCTTAGGGAATAAATTTTTGGGGAATATCCGTGAGACGGATGCTATCATCCATGTGCTTCGTTGTTTTGACGACGATAACGTAGTGCGAGAGGGTGGGGCACCTGTCAATCCTGTCTCTGACAAGGAGATCATCGACACTGAATTGCAGTTGAAGGATTTGGAGACGATAGAGAGTCAGATAGCTAAGACGATGAAAGCTGCCGCAGCCGGCAATAAGGATGAGAAGGTGAAAGCCACCGTACTGACGGCTTATAAAGAAGTGTTGGAGCAGGGAAAGAATGCCCGCACCGTCTCTTTTGACACAAAAGAAGAGCAGAAGGTGGCACACGATCTTTTCCTGTTGACTGCCAAGCCTGTGCTCTATGTATGTAATGTCGATGAAGCCTCAGCCAAGACAGGTAATGATTATTCCCATAAGATTGAGGAGATAGCGCGGTCGGAAGGTGCTGAGGTACTGGTTATCGCAGCCAAGACGGAGGAGGATATCGCCTCCCTGGAGACTTATGAGGACAAGATGATGTTCCTCGAGGAGTTAGGACTGGAGGAGAGTGGTGTGAACCGCTTGATCAAGAAAGCCTATGCATTGCTGAATCTTGAGACTTTCATCACCGCTGGTGAGATGGAGGTGAAAGCCTGGACCTACCGTAAGGGATGGAAAGCTCCACAGTGTGCGGGTGTCATCCATACCGATTTTGAGAAAGGCTTCATCCGTGCCGAGGTAATCAAATATGATGACTATATCAAATACGGCTCCGAGAGTGCGGTAAAAGAAGCTGGTAAGATGGGTATTGAGGGTAAGGAATATGTGGTGCAGGATGGTAACATCATGCATTTCCGCTTTAATGTGTAATATCCTTTCATTCAACAATATACAAAATATCTTAGCGTATGAATTATCTTTTTGAATATATACATTGGAGTCCGAGGTTGGAAGCTCTCACATTAGGGCCTTTCAGTATCCGTTGGTATTCCCTTTGCTGGCTTATCGGACTGGTTCTGGCATATATTATCGTACGTAAACTCTTCTATGATCAAGACATTGCCATTCGTAAGAAACGTGTCAAAGGGAAGTGGGAAGAGGTGAACCTCTTTGAACCTCTTTTCATCTACTGCTTTCTCGGTATCCTCATCGGGGCACGCTTAGGGCATTGTCTCTTCTACCAACCCGACTATTTCCTGTCCTCCGGAAAGCACTTCATCGAGATGTTGTTGCCGATACACTTTATGCCCGATGGAGGATGGAGGTTCACGGGGTACGAAGGACTAGCCAGTCATGGTGGCACTATCGGTATCATGATCGCACTGTGGCTCTATGCAAAATGGTCAAAACTACCGATCCTCACCATCATCGACAATATCTGTATCGCCACTCCCGTAACCGCCTGTTTTATCCGTTTGGGAAACCTGATGAACTCTGAGATTATCGGAAAGATGACTGATGTGCCATGGGCGTTTATCTTCGAGCGTGTTGACATGCTACCACGTCATCCCGGGCAATTGTATGAGGCCATTGCCTATGCCATCTTCTTCTTCGTCGGCTGGTATTTCTATAAGAAGAAACCAGAGAGGGTAGGGACGGGCTTCTTCTTCGGACTTTGTCTCACCCTGATCTTCACCTTCCGTTTCTTTATCGAATACACTAAAGATATCCAGGAGGATTTCGAGGCTGGCATGCTGCTGAATATGGGACAGATTCTCAGCATCCCGTTTATTATCTTCGGCATCTGGCTCATCGTAAACTCTTTCAAGAAGAAGAAATAATTACAAAATAGTTTTCGAGACGTCTTATTTATGGTATTCACACGGTGAATGCCCTTCAATAATTGTATCATAAAGAAAAGGGGTGATGATATGAAGAAAAACATTATTTTACTGATTTGTTGTGCCATGTGCCTTACAAGTCCTGCCAAACGCCATGTGTCGTTAGATTATACCGATCCTATTGTTCTCAAAGGATCTGCTCTCCTGTATGGTCAGCAGAGAATACAACTCAACGAGAAAAACATCTACCTTGACGCGACACTGTCGGAAGAGGAATGCAAAAAAAACAAATATGTCTTCCGTACCTTTCAAGAGGCTGTGGAACACCTTAGAGCCGGCACGGGTGAGAACGACCGTATGACGCTCTACGTGGCACCCTATGTCTATTGGGTGGATGACCCTGATGATCCGGAGGTAAGACGCCCGAAGGCAGGAGCCAGGGGTCCTATCGGTATGCATATCCGTTGTCCGTGGCTGAAGATTGTGGGACTGACACAACGCCCTGAGAATGTTATCTTCGCATGTAACCGAGGACAGTCACAAGGATCGTATGGAAACTTCACCATGTTTTATTTTCACGGCGACGGACTGTCACTGAATAATATCACCTTCGCCAACTATTGTAATATCGATCTGGTATATCCGCTGCTGCCATCCCTAAACCGTAATAAACGAATGGACGCCATCACTCAGGCACAATTGGCATTTGCCGACGGAGACCGGCTGGAAGCGCATCACTGCCGATTTGTCAGCCGGTTGAATACCTGTCCGCTGAATGGTGGTAAGCGCACCCTTTTCGAGAGTTGTCATTTCGAGAGTACCGATGATGCCCTCTGCAGTAATGGCGTCTATGTACAATGCGACTTCGACTTCTACGGCACTATGCCTTTCGGTCATACGAACAAGAATGGAGCAGTGATGTTCGACTGTGATTTTCACGTCATCACCTCTGAACTGGATATCCGGAGGAGTCATCAGTATTTAATTAAAGGTAATGGCAATCCCCTGACACTTATAGACTGCCGTTTCCATACCCCGGAAGGAGTATCCCTCGGATGGACTCCCAACCCCCAACCTTTTGTACGTTATTACCTGTCGAATGTCACTCATAACGGTCAACCGGCACGTATGTCGGAAGACCATCCGGAAGTTACGGTAGATATTACCAACAAACCGCTGCTGCAAGCTTATAAGGTGAGGGTAGGGGAGCACATGATATATAATACCTATAATCTCCTCGGAGGGGATGATGAGTGGGATCCTATGAATGTGCGCGAGAAAATCCTACAAACAGAACGGGAGAAAGGCGTGCTCCTTCATCACCAGCCCACCTTCTTAGGGGTATCACAACGTACACTAAATCTCGAAGAGGGACAACCGGCAACAGACATTTCTGTTTCTGCAGAGACCTTCGACCAACGAGCAGTCACCCTGTCAGGGGTTTACTGGCATTCCACGCGGACTGATCTTGCCAAGATACAAGTGACCAAAGACGGGTGTTGTCAGATTAAGAGTGTTAACCAAGGAGATAGTACCCAGCAGACACTGGTGGAGATATCTACTGATTATGGTTTACAAAGCGCGCTCTCGGTAACAGCAACCCCCCGTACACTACCAGCACCCTCTTTCGTTCAGACTCCTGTCATCAGTCGTATAGAAAAAGATCTCCTTCAGGTAAACTACCGACTGGATAGTGAGCGCCCAGACCATTCCCTGATTACATGGTATCGCTGTGAGGATATCCAAGGGAATGGAGCAAGAAAGGTTTCGGTCAGCCGACTCGATGAACCGGAATATACCTACCGGCTGCAACCGGCAGACGAAGGGAAATATGTCGTTGCGAGCATCACTCCCAAGACCATACGCAGTGAGGAGGGAACACCAACGAATATCCTCTATGATAAAATCATTCTTCATGAGGATATCACACAGCGGTTGGTCATAGAGACTGATTTCCAGAACTTCCCTTCTGATGATCAACCGCTGTTGATACCCGGCTGTTGGACGATCGACGGTTACAAACCAAAAGATACCGACTACTACGACTGGCAGGCAGAGAGTAATAACTGGGAGTATATATCAGGTACTGGCGGTCATCACGGCTACGGACTGTGCCAACTGCAGAAAGGAGCGCGTCTGCGCTATACCCCCACAAAAGAACAGCAGGGTGACATGGATATCACTCTCCTTGTGGATGTGGGTAAGGAGATAGGACAGGGATTCGCCAGTGCCACCGGCCAGTACCTCGATGTCTGCATCCGTTTTGATACAGAGACACTTACGGGATATGCGCTCCGTATCATCCGCACGACAAAATATGCCAATGCTGTGGATATGCAACTGATGCGTTATGACCATGGCACTGCCACTCTGATCGGTGAACCCATTAGCACCACCTGTTTTATCAGTCCTTGTACTATCCATGTTTGGACAGTCGGAAACCAGCTGCAAGCTCATGTGGAGACAACAGCCCAACAAAGAAAAAGTGATCTGGCAGACCATGTAGATCTGCAGACCACCATGCAGCAGGAACCCTACTATGGTGCCGCCTTCCTGTTTACGGGTTCTGCCGGAGGGAGTGCCATCATGTTCCATCACCTTCGAATGAAATGGGAGAGGTGACAACTGAAGGCTATCCGAAAATAGGTGTGCCCGTTACAGGCTATCTCCGAAGTCCTTACGGAACTTCTCCGCCAGCTTCTCCTGCCAGAATCCCTTCTCCTTCAGTCTTCCGAAGAAGAAACGGAGAACTTTAGGCTCCTCTACCCATTCCAGTCCACCGATGAGCTCACGGTTATCCCAAAGCCACTTCACACGGTCGGCGACATATTTCAATTGTGAGAGTGTAAAGACACGTCGTGGTACTGCCAAGCGTTGCAACTCCAGTTCGGCATACCGCTCTGATCCGTCCGGCTCACGCTGCTCAGAGAGTGTTCCACGCTCCATACCGCGGATACCACCGGCGATATAAAGGGCACAACCCACGGCTCCTGCAGGATATTCATTATGCGGCATATTAGGAACGAAAGCCCCCGCATCCAGATGACAACCCAAGCCGCCAGCAGGGAGGATGACCGGTACACCATAGTCATCCAGTTCCTTACAGAGATAATTAATGAATTCCGGCCCCTGGTTGATATATTCCATGTCAAGACTCTCGTAAAGACCCTGCGCCATCGCTTCCATGGTACGCACATCTATACCACCATAGGTTAGAAATCCCTCATAAAGAGGTACAAACTCCATCATCTGCTTCGTAAACTTGGCATCTTTACTGGTAATGATACCTCCCTTGGCAAAACCGAGTTTGCGGGCTGAGAAATAGACGATATCGAAATGATCTGCCAACAAATGGTAGATACTCTTTATATCCATATACTTACAACGTGCCTCACGAGTCTTCATGAAATAGACATTATCTTGCAGCAATGAGGCATCGAGCACAGAGATAATACCTTTTTCATGACAGACATCTGTAACGGCAAGCATATTCTCTAACGATACTGGTTGACCGCCGATCAGATTCGTACCGGCCTCCACACGGACAAAGGCAACATTTTCCGCACCTTTCTCATCAATCGTCTCACGTAACAGTTTTAAGTCGAAATCACCCTTGAAAGGGTCATCCGTACGAGGCTGCAAACCTTTCTTCGCTACCACCTCCTCAACGACACCGCCCACACGGGTGATGTGTGCCTTTGTCGTGGTAAAATGGAAGTTCATCAATGTCACCATGCCTGGCTTCACGTATGCCTCTGCCAAAATATTCTCACAGGCACGACCTTGATGGGCAGGCAATACATTGTCTGTGCCAAACACTTCCTTCACGGCGGCTTTCACACGGTTGAATGTCTCCGAGCCGGCATAGGCGTCATCGGCTTTCATCATTGCGGAGAACTGTAAATCTGTCATACCATTGACACCTGAATCGGTCAACATATCCATATAAATGTCACGGTTCTGAAGCAAGAAGGTATTATTTCCTGCATCCTGAATCTTACGAAGACGTTCCTCTACGGGGAGGAGAAATAATTTCTGTACCATACGTACCTTGTGCATCTCTAAAGGTACCTGATTTTCTGATTTGTAGAATTTTACTGACATATATGACTAATTATTTTAAGATTTCGTTTATGGGTTGCAAAAATAAGGATTATCACGGGATATATATCTATCTATATAACGGATTAAAATACCATTATTACCGAAGAAAGGTAAAAATACCATTTTATAATACCAAAACTACCTAAAATTAATTATTATTTTTTATTTTTGTACCATAATTACCGATATATATGATAACTAAAATTGAAAATATTGACCAGTTCAATCGTTATTTCCATCAAGCAACCTGTCACCCACAGGTGAGTGTAGGTAATCTTTACGATGCTGATTTGTCTTTGTTTGAGCCTACCGATTTTGGTATGTATTGCGTAGTGATGATGGATGCCGCCTTTGGAGAACTGGTGTTGCGGGGAACTTGCGTGCGATACAAACCAGGAACGGTATTCACGATGAAACCTGGTGACGTGGTAAGTATGAACCTCGACCCATCGGTACATCCTCGGGGATGGATGCTTGCTTTCCGTCCGGAACAGATTGTGAATACCGGACTGGGACGTGATTTCTATATGTTTAATTTCTTCGACTATCAAGTATTCGAAGCCTTAGAACTATATGAGGGAGAACGTCGCACCATTCTGAACTGTTTAAATAATATTCTCTCTGAGCTACATGCCCCAGATGATGAATTCACAAGTCATATGCTCCGTCTCGGTATCGGTCAACTGCTCAGCTATTGTCGGCGTTTCTATGACCGGCAGTTTGATACAAGGAAGGTGCGTGCCTCCGATATGGTACACCAGTTGGATACGATGCTCGACAGTTACCTGGCACCTGGCAGTGACTTGCCAAGAAAGTTGGGGCCACCACAGGTTACCTGGTGCAGTAATCAGTTTCATCTCTCACCCAACTATTTCGGTGAGGTGGTAAAACGTGAGTTGGGAATTACGGCAAAAGAATATATCCAGCAAAAAATTATCGAAAAGGCAGAATCCATGCTTGCAGAACAGCGTTTACCCGTCAACGAGGTCGCTGCCCATCTGGGATTTAGTTATTCCAATCATTTCACACGCTTCTTCCGTCATCTCACAGGCAGGACTCCCTCTGAGTTCCGTCATTCCTTACTTCCTAAGGAGAAGGAGATGAAGGAAGATTTATGAAATCATCAAATAAAAATATAACTCTCGCTATACACTAAAAAAGCTGGAATTTCTTCCAGCCTTTTTATTTGAAGAGAGTTGTTATTTGCGACGTCCTCCGAAGTGTCCTCCTGCGGAAGAAGTGCTGTTGCTCTTGCTCACACTGGCTATTGCCCCACCGCGTGTATTTACTGAATGGTTGTTACTGTTGTTTCTTACTCCTATATTGTTGGTATTACCTCCTTTCGTTTTCATATTCATATTATTGTTTACATTGTGATTGATAACTGTGGTGTTGTTAACAACCCTTGTCTTATTATCAGCCACAGAGTGGTTGGTGTTCTTCACATTACCCACAGAGTGGTTACCGACAGATACTGAACCGTGGTTGGAAGAGGCCCGACCGGTAACGACAGTCATGTGATGCTTCTTATCAATCGGACGATTCTTATACCAGCTCTTATTCCCATTGTCTCTCCAGCTGTGACCACCGACATAGGTGACATAGACTGCAGGACGATCGAAGTAGAAGTGCATACGATCCGTATATCTGTTGTAGATTCTCATACTGATACCAGCATTCCAGAACAGTGGACGATAGAAGTACTCTGTCTCCAGGAATCTCTCATACTGATAAGCAGTGAGGATATAGCTCATGTCGATATTGCGGTTCTTCCATGCGATACCCAAGATATCACCACGGTCGGCTACCGACATCATATAATCGAGGTTGATTTCATAAGCTGCATTGAATTGTGCCTCTGAAAGATTCAGTTCATACGCCATCTTGTCAGTCAGGAACAAAGCTTCGTTGCGAGCTGCTGAATAACTCATTGCCTGTGCTGAGATAGTCATTGTGACCATTGCCATCAGCGTTAACATCATCTTCTTCATAGTCGTAATCTTTAAAAGGTTTGACATTCTGTTTTATTATTTCTATTGCAAAGATAAGGGCTTTTTAATCGCTTTGCAACGTATTTTCCCTAAACCGTCGGGTGTCTTTCCCTAAACCTTAGAGGGAAAAACCTCTTGTAATATCTTGCCAGTGTAAACTATTAAAAAGGAGGACATGTGCCCTCCTGCTTGATTATGAGATAGAATTATACTAAGCATCCATACTAAGCAATGCGCCCTGATGGTTGAACTTTAGCTCTAAATCATTCGACAACTCAATGTCGTAGCCATAACGCTCCTTCTCGATCTTGGTGATGACCATTCCGGGGAAGGTTGCATTGACATACTGCTTAATAGCGGCGGGAACAATCGCAGCGGGAACAGCTGACATATTTTCTGTTTAGTATGTATGGACAGGAAAAGGTATTTCGGACACTACAAAGAAATATGCTAAAAAAGTGTCGATTCTTTCTACTAATATAAGTGGGATCCCGCTTCGCATACCCCGCTAAAATAAGTTTAGTGAAATAGTATTATGTATAGTCGTAACGCCCTGTTGCTTTCTTGATTCGATGTACTGCAGAGTGTGCGATTTGACTAATGTCGCCATAACGTAGATTACGATACAGCTCCTCCATACTGCGCCCTACTTTTATCCAAGGATGTTCCCAAGCCATTATTCGGAACACCCGCTCTTTGTACTCCACATTCTCTATGACATAGGGGGGATGACGCAAGGGAAATCGCATCTCATGACTCGGCATGGTGAACAACCGCTGCATGCGTCGCGGAAGGGTGTGAAGCGAACGTTGGTAATGAGCTGACTCTGAAGAGACCCCTGCATTGTGAATCATATTGCGTGTCGGCACAATGGTAAGACCGGTATTCAGCATACACGCAGACCAGAGCAGTGTCTCATAAATAGGTTGTCCTCCCTGTTTGTGTTTGCGTATCTTCACCAACATTTCTTTCCATCCCTCCCTGCGGTTATATACTTTCTTTTCCAACTGCCGCATGTTGAAGTCATCCTCCAGCACTATACACTTGTCGAAGAGAGAGAAAGCCCAACGTTGTGCCTGGTAGTTGGCTGCCCATGCCCCCGCATTCTCCGTATGGTAGCTTCGTCGCACATCACAGTGCCAGTCAATCTTATCATCGGCCACAATGTCTCTTGCAACTTTAAGTTTTGCAACCTCCAACTGGTTTCTTGGTCCGTCCTGGTAAAGGAACAGATGTGAGGGGCGCGCCTCCCGGATGGCGTTGAAGGTTTGTCTCAGTGTCTCCGTGCGTGTGAAGAAAATGAGTAGCACGGCGACGTTATTCTCTGCTTGTTTCATTGCTTTTGTCGTTAAATTATCCTCAGAAATCGTTTACTACTCGTTCACGCATCTCATCACTCTCATAGCGACGCTGGGAATGTTTCATACTTGCTCCCCATTGATAGGTGAACGTCAGATAAATCGTTCGGTAATTATATTTATCATTGAATGACATCATCGTTGTGCCGAGGTATTCTGTTCCCTTGATAGGTGATGAGAACAGGTTCCGACAGGTAAGACTTGCTGTCATACGTTCTTTACAAAAACGATATCGTATTCCCACATCCATCGTATAACGAGCATCTATTTTCTTGGAAACATCCTTCTCAGAGGAGATGTATCTCACATCCATGTTTGAAGTCCACCTACGGCCATGGTCAAAAAAGATGGTGGTTTGCAGCCTTTCAGAAAAGGAGACACCCTCTACACGGGAATACATATTTTTCCTGATAATGCCTGGATATATTTCCTTCTCTTTCCTGTTGGTCTTCGAATACCATATTTCCTGTATCCACACGGTTGTCAGCCAGCGAAACTTATCATAGCGACAGAATGTGTTGATACCAGTCTTCTGCACATCAGTGATATTATCCCAGGAACAGATCGTTCTATAGTCAGTAACATCATAGATGGCATCGACTCGGTCGGGCTGATAGGTATAATAAAGATCCAGGCTCAGCATACTCTTGTAAGAATAACCTATCATGGTCTTATACAGATAGGTAGGTTTCAGATTCTGGTTACCGAAAGAAGCATGGTTCACATCTTTCCAAACCATGTTGGGATTGAGATTGATCACATTGGGACGCGTGATTCTACTGCCGATACTCCAATTAAAAGCATGTGAGTCGTCAGGGTTGTATCCAACATGTAACGAGGGGAAAAACTTTCCATAACTACTCTTGCTGTCATATACGGGGAGACTGTTATTTCCTTTTGTCCATGTGTGCTCATACCGGACTCCTGCATTAAGAGAACATGTGTTTCCTATTCTCCTGCCATATTCGGCATATCCTGCCAAGACCTGCTCATCATAATTGTTTAAGACATAACTGTATGGTTTCTCAATCCCCGAATAGACTAAATCCAAACGGCTGCGGGTAAAAACATATTGACTGCCTATCTTAAAACCGTCATAGCTGACATCCACTTTGGCGGAGTAGTTGTCAATGTCTTGAGTGATATTGTTCGTATAGTCAAAAGATGCTGTGTCGCTTCTCACGAAATGATCCAGTGTATTGTCAGTGTATGTCTCATAAGTGAAGGAATGTCGGCCATCGCCCATTTTCATCCTATAGTAGTCAAGATTATATTCGATTCTGACACCTCCCTCACCGGTTTTCTGAACGGCGTTTACGTTTACTGCCCATGTCTTGGTATCTTCTTTTCGAAGGGTTTGGGTGTTGATGCTGGTAAGGGAACAGGGAGAAACAGGATGATAGTCGTATATTCCGTCTATGCCTAATCGACGTTCTCCATCCATATACATGACGTATGCGCAAAGATTGAACATTCTTGACAGTTGATAGTCCATTTGCCAGTGAAAGGCATAGTTATTCTTTCTGATATGCCCATTGTCTGTATTCAATCGCTGTATGTTGGGGAAGTCTATCGTGTTGCTTTCCCTGTAGATGGTATGATCCCAGGTGCCCGTAAGATTCAACGAGGTAGAGAGTCTGCCTTTATTGTAAATGATATTGGCTTTTATCTCATCACCATGCTCCTCATACTGCGTCCTGACGTAAGCAACTGAGCCACCGATGAAGTCATTATCGTGTTTATTCAATACAATATTAATAATGCCGGCATTACCTTCGGCTGAATAACTGGCACCAGGATCTTGAATAATCTCTATTCTGTTTACATCGGATACGGAGTAAGTCTGTAGCATCTGAAGAAGATCTTTTGTTTGCATCTTTTGTTCCTTGCCATCAACAGTCAGTATGAAACTTCCTGCCCCAAACAGACTGATATTGTCATTCTCTATGGTCACACCCGGGGCGTATGACATTAAATCCTTGGCATTGACGGCTCCCGCTATGTGGCGGGTATCAAAGATGATCGTTCCTGACTCACGGCGTAAAACAGGTGTATTCCTTTCCACGCTCACACTTTTCAGTCGCTGGGTCTCAGAGCGCATTTGTATGGTTCCCACCTTAGGCTGTCCACAGAGCCTATAGACGGTCTTGTATCCAACATACGAAATACGGATAAGTACCTTTCCCTGCTCACCATTCACTAATGGAGAAGTGGTTTCGTAGGGTATGGCGAAATAGCCGCTTTCATTGGATAATCCACCATTGAGACGTGTGGAATCAGAGGGGTTGAGGAGGAGGATATTGGCAAATGCCAGTGGTTTCCCCTGTTCATCTATGACCTTTCCTGTCAGATGACGGTCTTTCTTATGGGTACATTCCACATATATCTCTCGTTTACCATTCTTATAAACACGGACAGGATAGAAACCGACAATTTGAAGAATAGCATCCATGACCGACTTTTGGCGAACATCGGTAGTTACACGGAAATCCTCCAAATCATTATAGATAAAGATGATATCATATTGCTTGGTTTGTTTCTGAACCGTCCTTAAAGCATCTGACAAGGATATATCACGGAAATGACAGTTTATTTTCTGCGCACATACCGTCATATTTGTCAGGCTCAACAGGAGGATTAGTAACTGTCTCATGGTTCATCTGCTATTGAAGATACTATCAGGGTTTCACCCTCTAACCGGAGTTGCAGGATCTCAAAGTTGTTGAGCGTCTCAACGACTTTCTCAATGGTATATTCGGGTCTCCATTGGTAGAACAGACGTAGTTGGCGTGCTGTATCATTACGGTATATAACCTTAATATGATAATAGACAGACAAATCTGTCAATATCTGCCCTAACGGTATATTGTCGTAGAGTTTGGGGTCAGGAGTGGTAATAGTATCCTCCGCGAGTGTTGGTTGCACCGTGGTAGGAAAAGAATTGTCCACCGTTGCCGCATCGGTTGTTAGTGATGTCTGTGTATGCTGATAGTAACGTATGAGATGAATAGAGGCAAAAGTGATGCCCGACAATAAGAGTAAACCAATGAAAAAGGCAGCCACCCGTCCGTATGATTTTATACCGCTGTAGATATTACGAAACAGTGAATGATGCTGTGGCGAGAGGCGTTGCCATTCAGCATCTATCATTTCGTCTGTGGTCTCCTCGTCAGCACGCACGGCATCAAAGGCACTCTGTGTCTTGGACATCAGTGTGTACCATTCACGACATTCCTCATCGGCAAGAATCTCCTGCCACTCTTCGGTTGTGTATTTCTGTGGATGTTCCATCATTTGGAACAGAAGATCTGTTTTGTTCATACGCTCATTGTTTTTGAAGTCGTGTACGTAATTGACTCAGCGCACGGCGCAGATGTTTATAGACCGTCGTTTCACTGACTCCAAGACGGATGGCAATCTCTTTGAATGTTATGCCGTCACGGAAATGCAGCAAGACGATTTCCCTACTGACTGGCGGTTCTAAAGCATCAACCTCCCCATATATGACTGTCATCTCTTCATTGAGCCGATCCATCGGAAAGTCTGTTGTGTCAAGGTCAAGAAGATAAAGACGCTGAACACGCTCTTGAATCTGTCGGTTACGAATCACGTTTAAACATCGATTCCGTACACTTGTAAGCAGATAGTTCTCGGCTGTCTCTTCTCGAAGATTATAGGGACTGTCAAGAAGTTGAACAAAGATGTCATGTACTACATCCTTGCTCTCCGCATTATCATGCAGTAGTAAGATGGCCTGCCGATACATCTGCCGGTAATGCTGTTTGAACAACGCTTGGATAAATTGCTTTCGACCGTCAAAACCAGAATGTTTATCTTCTGCCTTCGGTGGTTCGCAATTATCGACTATCCTTCGATCTGTCATACATCCTTATATACACATGAGAGTATCGTTTACTAAACCCTTAATATCATTTTTTATAAAACATTGAAAAAAAATGTTGCTACATCTTTCAACAAAAATAAATAATTACGGGTAAATGTTTCCCTTCATAGCACATCTTTTACAGATTATTAAGCATCGAGGCAAAAAAGGAGCGACATTTAAAAAAGGGATAAAAAAAGATGGTAATCCAAAAAAAAGTTGTACTTTTGTAATTCGTAAAAAAAAAATGGCGTGATGGCAACAAAGGAGAAAGAGTTAACCCCGATGATGAAGCAGTTCTTCTCACTGAAGGCAAAGCATCCCGATGCTCTGCTGCTCTTCCGGTGTGGCGACTTCTACGAGACTTATTGCGACGATGCGATAGAGGCGAGTAAGATCTTAGGTATCACGCTCACCCGTCGTAACAACGGAGCCAACGGGAAAACAAATGCGGAAATGGCAGGCTTCCCCCATCATGCCCTCGACACCTACCTGCCTAAACTGATACGTGCCGGTAAGCGCGTGGCCATCTGCGATCAGTTGGAAGATCCTAAGCTGACCAAGAAACTGGTGAAGCGAGGTATCACGGAGTTGGTTACCCCCGGTGTTGCCCTCACGGACAATGTGCTGAACTACAAGGAGAATAACTTCCTGGCCGCCGTACATTTCGGCAAAGGGGCCTGCGGTGTGGCATTCTTAGATATCTCTACGGGAGAGTTTCTTACCAGTGAGGGTACCTACGACTATGTAGAGAAACTGATCAACAACTTCCAGCCGAAGGAAGTATTGGTGAACCGTGAGAAGAAAGCCGACTTTGAGAGATATTTCGGAAACCGTTTCTTTAACTTCTTCCTGGATGATTGGGTGTTCACCGAACAGACAGCGCGACAGAAATTGCTTAGTCATTTCAAGGTGAGGAGTCTGAAAGGCTTTGGCGTGGAACATCTGCATAATGGTATCATCGCCAGCGGTGCTGTCCTGCAATATCTGGAGATCACCCAACATACCCATATCAGTCATATCATCACCCTGTCACGCATAGAGGAAGAGAAGTATGTGCGTATGGATAAGTTTACCGTCCGTTCTCTCGAACTGATACAACCGATGCAGGAAGACGGTAAGTCATTGTTGGATATCATTGATCATACCGTATCACCGATGGGAGCCCGTCTGCTCAAACGGTGGGTGGTATTCCCACTGAAAGAGGTGAAACCTATCACCGAGCGACAGGATATCGTGGAGTATTTCTTCCGAGAACCCGATTTCAGGGAGACTATCGATGAGCAGTTTCATCGGGTGGGTGACTTAGAACGTATCATCTCAAAGGTGGCTGTCGGCAGGGTGACACCCCGTGAGATGGTAGCTCTGCGTGCCGCCTTATCTGCCCTCGTAGAGATCAAGAGAGCCTGTATGGAGGCACAGCATGACAGCATCCACAGGGTAGGGGAGCACATCGAATTGTGTGATGACTTACGTGAGCGTATCGCCAAGGAAATACAGGAAGATGCTCCACAATTGGTGAATAAGGGTAATATCATCAAGGAAGGGGTCAATGCTGAGTTGGATGAACTGCGGCAGATTGTCTATCACGGTAAGGACTATCTGTTGAAGATCCAGGAGCGTGAGAGTGCCGCCACAGGAATCACCTCCCTGAAGATAGGGTATAATAATGTGTTCGGCTATTACTTAGAGGTGCGTAATACCTTTAAGGACAAGGTGCCGGCAGAATGGGTACGTAAACAGACGCTGGCACAGGCAGAGCGCTATATCACGCAGGAGTTGAAAGAATACGAGGAGAAGATCCTTGGAGCGGAAGATAAAATCCTCTCATTGGAGACTCAGTTGTTTAATAATCTGGTGTCTTATGCTCAGTCTTTCATCTCCTCTATTCAGACTGACGCCAACCTCGTGGCACATCTCGACTGTCTGCTGAGCTTTGCCAAGACAGCGGAAGAGAACCGTTATATCCGACCCGTAATAAACGACAGTACTATCCTTGATATTCATCAGGGACGACATGCGGTGATAGAGACTCAGTTACCGTTGGGTGAGAAATATATCCCCAACGATATATATTTAGATACAGAGAAACAACAGATTATGATGATCACCGGTCCGAATATGGCAGGTAAGTCGGCATTACTGCGACAGACAGCACTAATCGTTCTTCTTGCACAGATAGGCAGTTTTGTGCCGGCAGAACAAGCCTCCGTAGGATTGGTGGATAAGATCTTCACCCGTGTGGGTGCTTCGGATAATATCTCTTTGGGAGAGTCAACCTTCATGGTAGAGATGACTGAGGCAGCAAGCATTCTGAATAATGTCACGCCGAAGAGTCTTGTACTTTTTGATGAGTTGGGGCGCGGCACCTCTACCTACGATGGTATCTCCATTGCCTGGGCTATCGTAGAGTATCTTCATGAACAGCCGAAGGCTCGTGCCCGCACGCTCTTTGCCACTCATTATCATGAGCTCAACGAGATGGAGAAAAACTTCTCCCGTATCAAGAATTATAATGTGAGTGTCAAGGAGATTAATAATCAGGTGATCTTCCTTAGAAAACTCCTGCGGGGAGGCACGGAGCATTCCTTCGGTATTCATGTGGCGGAGATTGCCGGTATGCCAAAGAGTATCGTCAAACGTGCCAATACTGTCCTTAAACAGTTGGAGAATGACAACAGTGGAGTAGGGACAGTAGGTAAACCCACGGCAGAAGCACTTAATCAGTCACGTGAGGGTATGCAACTGTCATTCTTCCAATTAGACGATCCGGTACTCAGTCAGGTACGTGATGAGATTCTTAACCTTAATGTCAATAACCTCACTCCCATTGAAGCGCTGAATAAACTCAGTGATATCCAGCGCATCGTATTAGGGAAGTGACGTTCGTTTTATTGTCTTTAAACTAATTTACGGTACACCTCTTTTAATGACTCTTCATTACCTACATTCCCCGGGAATATTATATAGGGGAAATGAGTAGTCATGATACACGGTACATTCCTTATAATCTGTCCGAGCACACGAGCTGATTTTACCGACAGTCCTTTTGTGAGGATATCATTAGAAGTGATACCACCCTTTGCCACTAAATAGGAAGGCACATAGGGTAGGCAACGCACCAAATCGACAAGGAAGTCGGATATCTGTTGTCCCATCAACTGTCGTTTATCCGCATCATCCATACGGAGTTCTGTACGCGAAGTATAAATAACAGGGGTCAACCCCTGTTCCGCTACCATATTTAGTGTGTCAAGCGTGTCACTCTTCAACTGTTCTCCATCATCGAGAATGGCTGTTACTGGTAATTCTATACCACAGATACCCGGTTCATTCAACAACTGTTGCAATTGCAGGGTTGTCTTTTTAATATGTGACCCTACGACGAAGCACCCTACCTGTTGATTATCGGAAGAGAGGATATTACGATCGAGTAACGGTTGATCGCTGATACCACTCATCGCCTTGGGTAAGGAAGAAGAACTGCGGATGACTATTGCCCCATCGAATCCTTCTGTCTCCTTTTCCAAAGATGAACAGAAAGCATGGAGCTCATCATAACTCTGAGCATTGACGATTTGGTAATCGTCAGGATTTGCGCCTTTCTCAATGATATAGTCATGTAAGTTGGAGGTATGGTAAGCAAAGACGTTATCATGTGCAAACTCCGTTTCAGAGATAGGGATAAGTCGCTCTCCGTCTTTCATATAATGAACACCGTCGATGGTAACCCTTCCTGCCTCTATCAATGCAGGGCAGAAAGGAACCCTCCCCCATACAGGGATATTATTATTTTCCAGACACTCACGCATCACATCTGTCTCTAAAGGGAAATGCCCCCGCAGACAAGAGTCGCTCCTACTGATGAAAACCAGTTGGAAACCAAATTCTTTATTAACCCTTATAACGGTATCCATGACATTTGACACCACCTCACGAGTTTGCTGACGAGTCATCGCCCGCGTATTGGTAAGCACATAGAAGAAAGGTTGCTCGTCAGTAAGAGCAATGCGTATCTGTTCTTCCGTCCAGTCAGTAATCAGCAGACAGCCGTGTACCGTCTGAATGCCTGTAGGGTCGTCATCAAGGATGACCAACCTCGTATTCTTATTCATTATCTTTAACTATGAACTATAAACTATGAACTAGGAACTATCTTAATCCCTTGCATGGCACGTGCCTCATTAGGAGTAGCAGGCTCACAACCCATCGCACGAATCAACTCAACGAGTCTCTCCACCAACTCAGCATTTGTCTGTGCCTTCTTACCGGGAGCATAATAGAAGCTGTCTTCGAAACCTACTCTTACGGCATTGGCACCCATACCGATAGCACAGGCAAGTATAGAGAAATCCTGCATGGCATCATGAGTGACACCCCAGCTGGTACCCGGCTCGCATAACTGTGTCATGAAACAGAGGTTACGACCGGTAGCAGCTAAGTTACTGCTGTTACCCGGACCGACACAGAAATTATAATGTAACGGACGCTGTAATACACCCTCATCAGCCAGTCGGCTGCAGGTCTCTACCATACTTAGGTCAAAAAGTTCCATCTCGGGAATTGTATCTGTCTCTTTCAATCGCTGTGCCCAATAGCGGATATCCGGAAGGGTATTGATATATACGGTCTCACCAAAATTGACGGATCCCATATTAAGGGATGCCACTTCTACCTCCGGCACATCCAGACATACACAACGTTCAGCAAGAGTAAGTGTGGATAATCCGCCGGTTGATCCTTGTATAATCATATCTGATTTCTCATGGATGCGGTGGATGGTATCACGGAACACATCCAGTTCGAAGGTTTGTTCACCTTTTAAGTCACGTGTATGGAGGTGCACCTCGCAGGCACCTGCCTTATAACAATTCAATACATCCTCTGTAATCTCCTCGGGTGTCAATGGATTTTTACAACCTTCCGGTATCACCTTTCCTACGTGACAAACAGGTGCTACGGTAATAATAATCTTTCTCATTTTCTTTGTTTAGTTATCATTTATCTATTCTCAGTAATTCAGTTATTCTACTCATCTGATTAGGAATACGTATCTGTTGAGGGCATTTTGGCAGACACTCCTCACAGTCCATACATTGTGTGGCGCGATTCTCGGCAGGTATCGCTTTATTGTACAAATCAATAAATTCCTTCTTGCTTTTCTTATAATTCTTCGCTTTCTTATTCACCTCAGGCAGTTTTTTACTGTTGAGTGCCTCATTATAAAAAGAGAAATTCAGCGGGATATTCACATTATACGGACAAGGCAGACAATACTCACAGGCTGTGCAGGGAATCAATGGAATACCTGATATCTCGTCTGCTATTTTCTCCAACAGGATATTCTCCTCATTAGTACAAGGCTCTAAGGGTGAATGTGTATTTACATTCTCTATCAGATGCTCCATCTGGTTCATACCGCTCAGGGTGGTGAGGATATTTGGGAAAGAGCCTACCCAACGGAAAGCCCATTGTGCCACGGTGTCATTAGGACGCATGGATGTCAACTCATGTTTATAGTTTTCCGTTATCCTACCGAGCGCACCACCACGGAAAGGCTCCATGATAACAGCCTGAATGCCGGCTTTCTCCAATTTATTATACAGATACTCCGCATCAGCATCCACACGACGACCTTGTCTCAACGAGGCATGGCGCCAATCAAGGAAATTCATCTGTATCTGAACAAAATCCCAGTGATACTCATCATTATGATCCACCAGATAGTCGAATACCTCCACATCACCATGATAAGAGAATCCCAAATGACGGATTCTTCCTGCCTCGCGTTCTTTCATGAGAAAATCGAGAACACCATTATCGAGGAACCTACCCTTTAAGGTATCCATACCTCCACCACCTACACTGTGCAACAGGTAATAGTCGATATAATCCACTTGTAGATTTTTCAGTGAGCGCTCATACATTTTTTTCGACTCCTCGAATGACCAAGTACGTGGATTGGAGTTAGACATCTTCGTGGCAATATAATATTTATCCCTTGGATGACGTTTCAAGGCAATACCTGTTATCACCTCATTCTGTCCACCACCATAAGCGGCAGCGGTATCAAAATAATTTACACCATGCTCAAGGGCATAGTCAACCATCTTATTGACAAGCTCCTGATTATCACGTGGCAGACGCATCATACCAAAACCTAAAAGAGAAATATGTTCACCGCTACCATGCTGCACACGATAGGTCATTTTATTCTCTTTGACAACCTGCTGTGTATTATGGATATCATTGCGAGCTAAAGACTGTAATGGCTCAAGAGCCATCAATGCCATGGCAGAACCTGCCCCTAACCCTAACTTTCTTATAAACTCCCTACGGTTTATATCAATTTTATTCTTCTCCATAAAATTGCTGATTTAAAATTCTTTCTACAAAGATAATATTTTCAATCATTATTACAAAAAAGATAATATGATATTTTGAATATTAAATATTATTAATTACATTTGCATCAAATAGATAAATAAATACCATATGAAAAAATTATTTTTAACTCTTTTCATGATGACGGTATGTACCGTTATTCATGCACAACAGGCTAAACAGGAGATTTTTGATAATATCAATCTCTCTGCAAGTAATTACCTGGCATATCCCGGTCCTACCCAGGAAAAACTCACACCCGCACCAAAAGGTTACAAACCTTTCTATATCAGTCATTACGGTCGTCATGGATCGCGATACCTTATTGGGGAAGAAGATTATGACTGGCCGGTAACCGTATTATCACAAGCTGAGAAAGATGGTAAACTGACAGAATTAGGAAAAGATGTGTTCAGAAGAGTAAAGATGCTTCGTGAGGAATCGAGAGACCGTACCGGAGAGCTCACTGAGTTGGGTGCTGAGCAACACAGGCAGATTGCCAAACGGATGTATGAGCGTTTTCCGGAGGTTTTCAAAGGGGCCGTATGTGTTGATGCCAAGAGCACTGTCGTTATCCGTTGTATTCTTTCCATGGAGAATGAGCTTCAACAATTACTACAACTTAACCCACAGTTGATTATCACCCACGATGCCAGTTATCATGATATGTATTATATGAATCAGACTGACAAACCTCTCCGTGAAATGAAATCTCCTTATCGCTGCAGTGTGAGATATAACGAATTCAAGGCTAAATATCCAACTGCCGACCGTGTTATCAACTCTCTCTTTAATGATAAGGAATATATAAAATATGAGGTAGATGGAGAAAAACTCAACAGTATATTATTCAAACTGGCAAGTAACCTGCAGAGTTCCGAGTTACGCAAACAGATTACTCTTTATGATATCTTTACAAAAGAAGAAATCTATCAAAATTGGCTAAAGCATAATATACGTTGGTATATGACCTACGGTAATTATAAGTATAACGGAGGTACACAACCATTCTCACAGCGTAACCTTCTCAGGAATATTATACATCAGGCAGACAGCTGTATACAGTTAGAGCGTCCTGGCGCTACCCTTCGCTTCGGTCATGAAACGATGGTTCTACCGCTCACCTGTCTGTTAGGTCTTAATGGTTATGACCAGCAGATAGACAATTTGGATGAGGTAGAAAGTAGGGGATGGATCAATTATAAAGTATTCCCCATGGCAGCCAATATCCAGTTTATATTCTACCGTAAGTCCTTTGGTGGGGATGTACTCGTAAAAGTATTGTTGAATGAAAATGAAACAACACTTCCTATACAGTCAGATATAGCTCCTTACTATCGTTGGGATGATGTGAAAGATTATTATACGAAGAAACTGGATTCGTATAAGGAATAATGTTATCTATTACGATGTTATTAATAACATTGTGGAAAAGTGTGTGGATAAAATTATTAATATCCACACACTTTTTCTTTATCTCCATTTTTATGTGTATATCCACAGAGATATTATTTACTTTAAATGAACTTTTCCACGTATTTTGTTTTGAAAATATAATAAACTTATTAATTTTGCACTGAAATAGTGTTTTGTGGATAAATAATATAACTTTAAATATATCAATAAGATGAAATAAACAGTGAATATGGATAAATGATTATCTTTGGTGAAATACTTTATATGCAAGAAAAAGCCATAAAACTTTTCCACATATCCACGGAATATCATCATACAAATATTATACATTTTAAAATAAAACTATAAAAAGATAATAATAAGATGTTGAAAAAAGAGTGGAAAGAAAAAGGATATATTGATGAACCTTTGGAAGAGGGTATCGACTTAAAGGCAGAGATACGTCGTCTGGCAGCAGATAAAGATGCTGTTATATTGGCTCACTATTATACCGTAGGAGAAATACAGGAGATAGCTGACTTTATCGGTGATTCCTTGGCATTGGCACAGAAAGCCGCCAAGACAGATGCCAAAATCATTGTGATGTGCGGTGTTCACTTTATGGCAGAGACGTGTAAGATTCTTTGTCCGGATAAACTGGTGCTCTGTCCTGATCTCAATGCCGGTTGTTCTTTAGCCGACAGTTGTAAGGCAGACGACCTGAAGAAATACAAGGAGGAACATCCTGGATATAAGGTAATCAGTTATGTGAATACAACAGCTGCCGTGAAGGCGCTCACGGATGTGGTGGTCACCAGTGGTAATGCGAAAAAGATTGTAGATACCTTCCCTATGGATGAAAAAATTATCTTTGGCCCTGACTATAATCTGGGCAGTTATATCAACAGTATTACAGGAAGGAATATGCTGTTGTGGAATGGTGGTTGTCATGTACATGAGCGTTTTTCCGTAGAGGCTATCATTGCTTTGAAGGAAGCGCATCCTGATGCTATAGTTCTTGCACATCCGGAGTGTAAAGGTCCTGTCCTGGCATTAGCTGATGTGGTAGGATCTACTGCCGTTATCCTGAAACATTGCATAGAGAGTGAGGAGAAGGAGTTTATCATCGCTACTGAGTCAGGTATCCTCCATGAGATAGAGCGTCAGTGTGATGGAAAGACTTTCTATCCTGTTCCCCCAGAGATTTCAGAAGGTACTATCGGTTGCAGTTGTAATGAGTGCAACTTCATGAAGATGAACACCCTGGAAAAGATCTACAACACTCTGAAACATGAATGGCCCACAGTAGAGGTACCGGAAGAGATTCGTAAAGAAGCCGTCAAGCCGATAGAGAGAATGTTGGAGTTAAGTTAAGCTCCAATATTCTTTCTATTTATAAATATATTTCCTTTTATTCTTTATATATATTCCTTTTTTAGGATTAATAATTCTTTGTCCATATAAATTGTAAATTATGTCTTTATTTACAGTCTTATATTGTATATTTTCTATCCCCATATTTAAAAGGAATGTAGTTGTATCAAGATAATCCATATGTTTAGTTAGCCAATTTCTTATATATATAATTTCGTCATCGAAATTAATTGTTTCTCCATTTATATCAGAATCACCAGACCATTTTTCTTCTTCACGTTGTGCAGCACCACTTTTCTTAAGTAACTCATAATATGAATTATAGCGATGTATAAGACTATCTGTGGAAAGACAATTATTTCTTAATTGGTGATATCTATCAATGGCTTTTTCATTAAAACCGTCAACATTAAGTTCCTTTAATCTAACGATAAGATTAAAATTAATATTCATATTATATTCCGGTGATGTCCAGTCACCCAGCCATTTAGCACCTACAGTATCGTCTAAATCCCAGACTGCCAACGTTAATTTTTTATTTATAGTTTTATCATATACTGCCCAAAACATATTTTTTCCTACATTATCAAATGCATTCAGTGTATGAAGGAATATATAATAATCAATAATAACAGGCAAGTCAAAATATTCACCGACATTATTTTTAAATTCCTCATCACTACTATTTACAACAAAATATATAGCATTATATAA
>FLNV01000168.1_pt1 | contig 53814 bp, 55 predicted proteins | sample 1140351 | NCBI WGS metagenome assembly FLNV01 (sample SAMEA3878207, study PRJEB12797) | bioreactor metagenome | biome: Moose rumen | place: Sweden | collected 2011-10
GTTTACCATCAATATATAGCTTAAGTATAGAAAATATGAAACAAAAAATAGAATTTTATGATGAAATAGGCTTACATTCTGTAGCAGTAATTGATCCAAAGCAATTAATGCAAAGTACTAAATTAAGTTATGCTAGATATATGTTTTATAAAGAAAAAGGTATAACTATTACTGAAGAAAATTATAGAATGTTATTTGTAGGGCAAAAAAAATTTGAAAAGTCATATGGGGTGACAAAAGAAGAACTTATAAAAAAATATCCATATAATGAGAATAATACAATAGATCCTATTGTGGCAGCAAATATATTAGTTAGACAAGAAGGAGTTTTGGATGAAATACCAAAAGCAGATGAAAGAGAACGCGAAAGTATAAATCTGGTACAACTAACCAATGAAGGAGAAAACAAAGATGATAAATAATATATATGCCAAGGCATACAAAGAAGTAATAGAGATAATTAAATATTTTCCAGAAAAAGAATATAATAAAATCCCAAAAGAAAAAATAGAATATTATAAAAAAAATATGGATAAAGAATATAGTTTTACAATAAATCCAAAAATTGATTTAGCTGAACAAAATATATCTAAAGAAGCAAGTGCAATTATTGTAACATTATTCAGAGATTATTTTGCAACTGAAGAACAAAAGAAAAAGTTAGAAGAATTAATAAAACTAAATGAAAAGAAAAAAGAAACTGAAAATATAAAAAAATATAATCCAGATAATATATTTAAAATTAAAAAAGCAAATATGACAGATAATGAACAAACAATTATTGATAATGATAAAGAAAAAACTGATTTAGCAGAATATAAGCAAACATTTTTTAAGAATTTTATTATTAAATTATTACAAAAGTTGAATTTTAGAAAGAAATGATATCAATTTGGCAAATCTTTGATTTTGGACTATTATATGTATCACCTTTTATAACAAAGGGTGGTATTTTTTTGCATTTAGACTTGACAGTTTGCAATTATTTTTATATACTATAAGGGTAGAGAAATATATTTAATAAAATAAATAATATCAATTTTATATATATATTTATTTGCACATTGAAAATTTAATAAGAAAGAGGTGTATGATTATGAATACAATAGTCATAGTCGCAACTTTCTTAATCTCAATAGCAATTGGAATTTTTCTTGGGTTTAGTTTAAGAAAAAGAATTGCTGAATCTAAAATTCAAGGAGCTGAACAAGAAGCAAAAAGATTAGTTGATTTAGCTAAAGTAGAAGCAGAAAATATGAAAAAAGAAGAAATCATCAAAGCAAAAGAAGAAATTATGAAAGATAGAAATGAATTAGATAAAGAGATTAAAGAAAGAAGAAGCGAAGTACAAAAACAAGAATCTAGAATGATTCAAAAAGAAGAAAATTTAGATAGACGTTCAGACAATTTAGAACAAAAAGAAAAAGGGTTAGAAAAAGAGTATGAAAGTCTAGAACTTCAAAAGAAAGAAGTAAATGAGCTTATAGAAAAGCAATCTCAAGAGTTACAAAGAATTGCAGGATTAAGCGAAGAAGATGCAAAGAAGTATTTACTAGAACAATTAGAAAAAGAAATAAGTAATGAAAAAGCAAAACTAATTAGAGACCTAAATCAAAAAGCTAAAGAAGATGCAAACAAGAACGCTAAGGAGATTATTAGTTATGCAGTACAAAAATGTGCAGCAGATCATACTTCTGAAACAACTGTATCAATAGTAAACCTTCCAAGTGATGATATGAAAGGAAGAATTATTGGTAGAGAAGGAAGAAATATAAAGGCATTAGAAACTTTAACTGGAATAGATTTAATAATCGACGATACACCTGAAGCAGTAATTCTATCAGGATTTGATCCTTTAAGAAGAGAAGTTGCAAGAATTGCTCTTGAAAAATTAATTGATGATGGAAGAATACATCCAGCAAAAATTGAAGAAATGGTAGAAAAAGCCAAAGAAGAGCTAACTCAAATTATAAAAGACGAGGGAGAAAGAGCAGCACTAGAAACAGGAGTTAATAACTTACATCCAGATATTATAAAATTATTAGGGAAACTTAAATATAGGACAAGTTATGGACAAAATGTTTTAAGTCATTCTATAGAAGTATCAAATTTGGCAAGAATTATGGCAGAAGAATTAGGACTTGACCCAAAAAGAGCAAGAAGAGCTGGTTTATTACATGATATTGGAAAGGCTTTAGATCATGATATGGAAGGAACACACGTACAAATAGGTGTAGATATTCTTAAAAAATATAAAGAAAATCCACTTGTTATAAATGCAGTTGAAGCACACCATGGAGATGTTGAACCACAAACAATGGAAGCTGTCCTTGTACAAGCTGCAGATGCAATTTCCGCATCAAGACCTGGTGCAAGACGTGAAACACTTGAAGCATACATAAAAAGACTTGAAAGTCTTGAAGCTATTGCAGATTCGTTCGATGGAGTTGAAAAATCATTTGCTATTCAAGCTGGTCGTGAAGTTAGAATAATTGTTAAACCAGAAAAAATAAATGATGACGAAATGGTTGTTTTAGCAAGAGATGTTTCAAAAAGAATTGAAGATGAAATGGAATATCCAGGACAAATAAAAGTAAATGTAATTCGAGAAAAAAGAATAGTAGACTACGCAAAATAAATGATTGTCTTAGCGACTTCGTCGCTTAGAAATCATTATATAGATGTATCTATAAATAAAAAAGTTGCAAAGAAATTTGCAGCTTTTTTTGTGTTTAAATATTAACAATAAATTACATTTTGCGCTTTTTTAATTGACTTTTTTTGATATATGATATATATTTTATATGATGATTTTGATAATATAAATTTATATAAACTAATAGAGAGGATGTTGAATGAGAGCTAAGTGGGAATATTATAAAATAGATGAAAATAAAATAAAAAATTTACAAGAAAAATATAAAATAAACAAGCTATTGGCTATAGTATTGGCAAATAGAGGAATAGAAGATACAAAAATATACTTAGAACCAACAAGATATGATTTTCATAATCCTTATGAAATGCCAGATATGGAAAAAGCAGTTAACAGAATATTACAAGCTATAGATAAAAAAGAAAAAATAATAATTTATGGAGATTATGATGTTGATGGAATAACAAGTATAACAGTGTTGAAAAGCTTTTTTAAAGAATTAAATATAGATGTAGGATATTATATACCTAATAGACTTAAAGAAGGATATGGACTTAATAAAGATGCAATAAAAAGTATAGTACAACAAGGATATAATTTAATGATAACAGTAGATTGCGGAATTACTGCAGTTGATGAAGTTGAATATGCAAAAAGTCTAAATTTAGATACAATTATTACTGACCATCATGAACAAGCAGAAGAAATTCCAAATGCCATAGCTGTTGTTGATTGTAAAAGAAAAGACAACAAATATCCATTTAGAGAATTAGCTGGAGTTGGAGTTGCATTTAAATTATGTCAGGCTCTTTCGCAAAAATTAGAATTAGATGAAAACATATATTTGAAATTTTTAGACATAGTTGCTATAGGAACAATTTCAGATATCGTTCCTTTAAAAGATGAAAACAGAGTTATTACAAAACTTGGAATGATGCTGATTAAACAAACTAAAAATTATGGATTAGTAGCGTTACTTAATATTTGTGGGTATAGAAAAATAGATTCAACAGCAGTTTCATTTGGGATTGCGCCAAGAATTAATGCGTGTGGAAGAATGGGATTTGCTTATGAAGCTCTAGATTTACTTCTTTCAACAAATATGAGGGATGCAACAGAAAAGGCTAAAAATATAGCAAAATATAATAATGATAGACAAGAATATGAAAAAATTATTTATCAAGAAGCAATAGAGCAAATAGAAAAAGAACATTTAGAAGATCAAAATAGTATTGTACTAGGTGGAGACAATTGGCATCATGGAGTTGTAGGAATTGTAGCATCAAAAATAACAGATTTATACTATAAGCCATGTTTATTGTTATGTTTCGAAGATGGTGAAGATATTGGAAAGGGCTCAGGTAGAAGTGTAGAAGGATTTGATTTACATGAAGCCTTAAGTAGATGTAAAAATGAACTTGAGGGATTTGGCGGTCATAGTATGGCTGTTGGATTAAGTGTAAAAAAAGAAAAATTACCTGAATTGAAAAAATCATTTGAAGAAATAGCGAGTGAAGCGAATATAAAAGAAATGCAACCAACAATAACTATTGATAGTGTATTAAATATAGATGAAATTAATAAAGAGATGGTTCAAAGTTTAGATTTGTTAGAACCCTACGGAGAAGGAAACAAAGTACCAATATTTGCTTTTAAAAACCTAAAAATAGATTCAATTAGAAGTTTAAGCGAAGGAAAACATATAAAACTAAGCTTAAAAAGTAATAATACATATGTTAATGCAATTGGATTTAATTTAGGGTATTTAGTTAATGAATTTAAAATTGGTGAAAAAGTTGATGTTGTTGGCAACATTGAAATTAATTCGTTTAATGGTACAGATTCAATACAAATAAATTTAAAAGATATGATGAGGACAATTTAATCACAAAAGAATATTGAATTGGAGGGGAAAGAATGCCAGAATTAAAAGAAATAACAATACAAGATATAATTTCAAAGAAAAAATCAATATCAAGAAGAGTTGATGTTAAATTTATAATGAAAGCATATAATTACGCAGCAGAAAAGCATAAAGACCAGAAAAGAAATTCAGGAGAACCATATATTATACACCCATTACAAGTTGCATATACACTAGCAGAAATGGGATTAGACGAACAAACAATTGCTGCAGCTCTTTTACATGATGTAGTAGAAGATACAGATTCAACACATGAAGACATTGTTAAAGAGTTTGGAGAAGAAGTTGCTGAAATGGTTGAAGGTGTAACTAAATTAAGTACAATTCAATTTGCATCAGTTGAAGAAAAACAAGTTGAAAACTATAGAAAAATGTTTTTAGCAATGGGAAAAGACATCAGAGTAATCTTAATAAAGCTTTCAGATAGACTTCACAATATGAGAACATTAAAATATTTAAAAAGAGATAGGCAAATTGCAATATCTAAAGAAACAATGGATTTATATTCTCCTCTTGCAAATAGACTTGGATTATATTCAATTAAAGCGGAATTAGATGACTTAGCATTTAAGTATCTATATCCTGAAGAATATAGAGAAATAGTAGAAGGCATTAACAAAAAAAGAGAAGAAAGATTAAAATTCTTAGATAAAATAATGGAAGAAATTCGAGTTATTTTAAAAAAGCATAGAATAGATGCCGAAGTAACAGGAAGAGCAAAACATTTATATAGTATTTACAAAAAGATGCAAAGAGATAATTGTACATTAGACCAAATTTATGACTTATTTGCCATGAGAATAATTGTTAATTCTGTAAAGGATTGTTATGCTGCATTAGGAGTTGTTCATGAGCTATATAATCCAATGCCAGGAAGGTTTAAAGACTATATTGCAGTTCCAAAACCAAATATGTATCAATCAATACACACAACATTACTTGGACAAAAAGGAACACCATTTGAAGTTCAAATTCGTACATGGGACATGCATAAAGTTGCAGAATTTGGTATTGCTGCTCACTGGGCATATAAAGAAGCAAACTTTTTAGGTATAGGAAAACAAAATGTTAAAGTAAAACAAGATGATTTAGCATGGCTTAGAGAAACAATAGAGTGGCAAAAAGAAATGCAAGATCCACAAGAGTTTTTAGAAACACTAAAAACAGAGTTATTTGAAGACGAAGTATATGTGTTTACACCAAAAGGAACAATAAAAGTCTTACCAAAAGGAGCAAATGCAATAGACTTTGCGTATAGCATACATGCTGAAATAGGACATCATATGGTAGGTTGTAAAATAAACAGCAAAATGATGCCAATACTTACTCCTTTAAAAAGTGGTGATATTGTAGAAATTATTACATCAGATAATTCAAAAGGCCCTAGTATGGACTGGTTAAAATTTGTTAAAAGTTCATCAGCTAGAAACAAAATCAATGCATGGTTTAAAAAAGAAAATAAGGAAGAGAACATAGAAAAAGGTAAAGAACTAATAGAAAAAGAAGTTAAAAGAATAAGTATAGAATATTCAGATTTGTTTAAACCTGAATATATAAAACCAATGCTAGATAGATATAAATATGAAAACTTAGACCAAATGTATGCTGCTGTTGGATTCGGCGCAAATACAGCAACCAAAGTAATTGCTAGAATGTTAATTGAATACAGAAAAATACATCAAGAAAATGATATAGAAGAAGATATAAAAAAATTAGCAACTGAAAAACCTACAAATAAAACTAAGGCTTCAAGCAATGGTATTATTGTTAAAGGAATTGATAACTGTTTAGTTAAACTTTCTAAATGTTGCAATCCGCTACCAGGGGATGAAATTATTGGCTATATAACAAAAGGAAGAGGTGTATCTGTTCATAGAAAAGACTGTGTTAATGTGAAAGAGCTAATAAAAGAAGAAAATAGAATGATAGATGTCTCTTGGGTAGAGGCAGAAAAAATATCATATCAAGTAGACATTGAAATTGATGCAAATGATAGAGCTAATCTTTTATCAGATGTAATTTCAGCACTTGGAACAATAAAAGCACACATAATAGCAGTAAATGCAAAAGCTAATAAAGATAGAATAGCAACAATAGATTTAACAATAGAAACACAAAGTTTAGATGATTTAAATAATATATTAAAAACGCTTAGAAAAATTGATAGTGTTTATGAAGTAAAGAGAAAGAAAATATAATGGAAAATGGGACGGTTCTCTTTTCCACAATCTGGAATTTGGGACGGTTCTCTTTTCCAATTTTAAGAAATATGGAAGAATAATTTCATTTTTTCGCTCAACACCGTTTTAATTTAGGCTCATACAACTTCTATTTTAACATTTTATGGTGCCTCCTTACAATTTAGTAAGGAATCCTCCATTTTATGTTAAAAGAACTTGTAATTCGCGTCATTAAAACTCTTTCGCTGTAAAATAAAATTATTCTGCTAAATAAGTATTGAAAATGGAGATGAAATTTAAATGATACTTAAGAGAATTAAAATTACAACATGGATAGGAGACCCAACAAATTGTTATATAATTTGTGACGAAGAAACAAAAGAAACGATGGTAATAGATCCAGCAGGAAATGTAGATACTATATTAGAAATGCTAGACATATTAGAAGCTAAACTTAAATATATATACATAACTCATTGCCATGGAGATCATATTGGTGGAGTTACAGAACTAAAAAATAAAAAAGGTGGAAAAATATTGATTCATAGATTTGATGCAGAAGGTTTAAATGATATTAATATTAATTTAACTGAAATAATTGATATGCCAGAAATCGAATTAGAAGCGGATTCAAGAGTTGACGATGGAGACCTACTTCATTTAGGCAATCTAGAATTTAAAGTAATTCACACGCCAGGGCATACAATTGGTTCTTCTTCACTATATTGTGAAACAGAGAAACTATTAATTTCTGGAGATACCTTGTTTAGAGGAACATGGGGCAGAACAGATTTGCCAACATCTAGTTTTATGGACATAATTAATTCTATTACAAAAAAACTTATGGTTTTGCCAGATGATACTATTGTATATCCAGGTCATCGGAAAATCAACTATGATTGGAGAAGAAAAACCTATTTATTTGGAATTAAAACCTAGGGGATATTAAATTACAAAAAAACGCAAAACTCGCTAAATATAGCGAGATTCTATTTTGAAAATTACATTTTATAAAATAGAAAAATGTAAAGGAAAAATAGTGATTGTAATATGCATAAAATACAATAAAAACGAATTCAAAATATATTATTTTATAAACAAATTCTGTTAATTTGTCGGAATGTTCCAATATGATGTCTGAGACACAGAAAACCATACTTATAGATGGTATGATAATTAAAAATAAGCCCATTATACGCTATGCTTTTAATAAAAATTATGATTTTTTGATAAACATATATCTAAATTGATTTTAAAAAGAGGATAATTTTTAATGCAATTAACAAAATAAAGCTAAAAATTAATATAAGTGTTTGTATCTAATCAAATATTAATCTTAATATAACTATTTATAAAAGATTAATATTAACTTTAAAAAATCTTTACTAAAGTAGATTCTATGTATATTTTTCAAAATAGAATTTATTTTTTTACTTCACTTTCATAAAATAAATAAAATTAAATTCAAAAATCCCTTGCCAAAAGGGACTTTTTGTGGTAAAATAGTGAAAGTTAAAAATAAAGGAAGAATTTAACTACCTTACTCACAACTTTAGATTGTGGGTTTTATATCCAAAAGGAGGTGCAAATAATGAATAAATACGAAAGTGTAATCATTATTAATCCAAATTGTACTGAAGAAGCTATAAAAGCTTTAGAAAGTAGATTTACAGGATTAATAAATGAAAACGGAAAAGTAGAATCTGTAGAAAATATGGGTAAAAAAAGATTAGCTTACGAAATCAAAAAGAACAAAGAAGCTACATACATGTTAATCAATTTCGAAGCTAAACCTGATTCAATAGCAGAATTAGAAAGAAACTACAGAATCACAGATGAAATTTTAAAATTCATCGTAGTAAGAAAAGAAGACTAAGAAGAAGGGGCCTTTTGAAAGGTGAGTGATAATCAATGAACAAAGTAATTTTAATGGGAAGATTAACAAGAGATCCAGAAGTTAGATACACACAAACAAGTAATACACTTGTTGCATCATTTAGTCTTGCAGTTAATAGAAGATTTGTAAGACAAGGTGAGGAAAGACAAGCAGATTTTTTTAATATTGTTGCTTGGGGCAAAACAGGTGAGTTTTGTAGTAAATACTTCAAAAAAGGTCAACAAGTAGGCGTTATAGGACGTTTACAAACAAGAACATGGGATGATGATAAAGGAAGACATTATATAACAGAAGTTGTTGCAGAAGAAACATATTTTGCAGACAGCAGAAGAGATGGAGAGGCTTCAAGTGCGACTTTTGATAATGCTTTCGGTTCAACAATGCCTGGTGGAATGGATGCTGATTCAGGAGCAGGTTCAGATTTTGAAGTTTCTGCAAGTGATGATTTACCATTCTAATATATTTTAAATTAAGGGGTGAAAAAGATGGCAGACAAAAAAAATAGAAAAAATAACAGAAATAATAAAAATTATGATGAAGATTATAATCCAAGATTAAGAAAACAAAGAAAAAAAGTATGCCCACTATGTGGAGATCATAACTTTGTTTTAGATTATAAAAACTATGATCAAGTTAAAAAGTTTGTTAACGATAAAGGTAAAATATTACCTAGAAGAACAACAGGGGCTTGTGCAAAACATCAAAGAGATATAACTCTAGCAGTAAAAAGAGCTAGACAAATTGCTGTATTACCATACACAGCAGAATAAAAAAAATCCAAAAATGCATTTGGCATTTTTGGATTTTTTATTGTATATAATATACATACTTATATCATTAAGTCAAAATTGTTTTTTATTGTAAATTTATTCGGTAAATTGTTGACTTTATTCGCTTAATTATATATAATATATTTGCTAAATAACCATATTGCGATGGAAAAATAATGTAATCTTTCCTATGCAATAAAAAAGAAAGAGAAAGAATATGTCAAACCAATTTTCAAGAACAGAATTATTAATAGGAAAAGAAGGAATAGAAAAACTACAAAAATCAAAAGTTGCTGTATTTGGAATAGGCGGGGTTGGCTCATATGTTGTAGAGGGATTAGCAAGAGCTGGAATAGGACATTTTATATTAGTTGACAAAGATGTAGTTGATGAATCTAATATAAATAGGCAGATTATTGCTACTAAAAAAACAATAGGAAAACCAAAAGTAGAAGTAGCAAAGCAAAGAATCTTAGATATAAATCCTAATGCAGTCATAGAAACATATTCTGAATTTTTTATGCCAAATAGTCCAGAATTATTTGATAAGAGAACAGAATATGTTATAGATTGTATAGATACAATAACCTCGAAAATAGAATTAATAGTAAGAGCTAAAGATATGAATATTCCTATAATTTCTTGTATGGGTACGGGCAATAAATTAGACCCTACGAAATTTGAAGTTACAGATATTTCAAAAACAAGTGTATGTCCGTTAGCTAAAGTAATTAGAAAAGAACTTAGAAACAGAGGAATAAATACATTAAAAGTGGTTTATTCAAAAGAAGAACCAATAAAAACGAATATTTTTAGTGAAGAAACAAAAAAGCAAATACCAGGAAGTATTTCTTTTGTTCCATCAGTAGCTGGGCTTATAATTGCAGGAGAAGTGATAAAAGATTTGATTAAATGAAAGGGAAAATATGAAAACAATATTAGAATATTTAGAAAAATCAGAAAATAAATACAGTGATAAAATCGCTGTAATAGATGAAAATGGAAAATATACATATAAAGAGTTAACAGAAATAAGCAAAAAAATTGGTTCTGCAATTTCAAAAATTATTGAACCAAGAAATCCAGTTCCAGTTTTAATGGAAAAGGGAAAAGATACATTAGCAACATTTTTTGGAGCAGTTTATGCAGGATGTTTTTATGTATTGCTAAATCCAGATTTACCAAAAACAAGACTAGAACATATTATTAATGTTTTAGGTGCTAAAAACATTGTTACAGACAAAAGCCATGAAGATATAGCATTTGAATTAATTGATAAAGAAAATGTATTATATATAGAAGATATAAAGCAAACTCAAATTGATCAAATTAAATTAGATGGAATTCGAAAAAATGTTCTAGACTTAGACCCACTATATGCAAATTTTACATCTGGTTCAACAGGTGTTCCAAAAGGAGTATTAGTTGGAAATAGGTCTGTTATAGACTTTATAGATAATTTTACAGAAATATTTAATATTACTGAAAACGACATAATTGGAAATCAAGCACCATTTGATTTTGACGTATCTGTAAAAGATATATATTCTAGTATTTCACAAGGAGCTACACTTGTTATTATTCCAAAAAGATTATTTTCACTTCCTGCTGAATTATTAGACTTTATATGTGACAACAAAGTAACAACTCTTGTGTGGGCAGTTTCTGCTTTATGTTTAATAACAACATTTCATGCGCTAGATTATAAAACTCCAGATACAGTAAATAAAATATTGTTTAGTGGAGAGGTAATGCCAATTAAACATCTAAAACAATGGATGCAACATTTGCCTAATGCTATGTTTGTTAACTTATATGGACCTACAGAAATTACGTGTAATTGTACTTATTATATCGTAGACAAAAATAGAGAATATGAAAAAATTCCAGCAGGAAAAGCTTTTCCAAATGAAGAAGTATTTTTATTAGATGAGAATGACAAAAAAGTTACAGAGCCAAGAATTACAGGGGAAATCTGTGTTAAAGGAACATGTTTAGCACTTGGATATTTTAATAACAAAGAGCAAACTGATTCGAGATTTGTTCAAAATCCTTTAAATGATAAATACATAGATATGATTTACAGAACTGGAGACCTAGGAGAATATAACGAAAATCAAGAAATTTGTTTCTTGGGAAGAAAAGATTTTCAAATAAAGCATATGGGACATAGAATTGAACTTGAAGAAATAGAAAGAGCAATGGAAAAAATAGATGGTGTTGAAAGAAGTTGCTGTATATTTAACAAAGAAAAAGGAAGACTTTATGGATTCTATGTAGGAAATGTTGATAAGACAGAAGTTATTACAAATTTAAAAGAAATTTTACCTGTATTTATGATTCCAAATAAATTAACACAAATAGACAAATTTCCGATTACTAAGAATGGGAAGATTGATAGGAAAGAATTGGCATTAATGCTAAAAAAATAAAATGAAAGGAATAGAAATGAAACAAGAAATTATAAAAAACATTCTTAATAATTTTGAAACTCCAATTTATGTATTTGATATAGATAAGCTAAAGCAAAGAATTAAGTTTTTAAGAGAAAATCTTACAAAAAGACTTGAACTTTGTTATGCAATAAAAGCAAATACATTTATAATAAAAGAAATAAATGATGATGTAGATAGATTTGAAGTATGTTCTCCTGGAGAATATAGTATATGCGAAGAGTCTAATATTACACCTGAAAAAATAGTTATATCTGGAGTATATAAAACACCAAGTGTAATTGAATATATGATTACATCAAATAAAAGAATTGGAAAATATACAGTTGAATCTATTGAACAATTAAAGCTTTTAGATGAACTATCTAAAAAGCATAATGTTAAATTAAATGTATTATTAAGATTAACAAGCGGAAATCAATTTGGAATAAACGAAGAAGATATAGAAGACATTATTTCAAAAAAAGACTCATATACAAATCTATATTTTGAAGGAATTCAATATTTTTCAGGAACACAAAAAAGAACAAATAAAAGACTTCAAAAAGAAATTGATTATTTAGATGAATTTTTGATGAGGTTGCAAGACAAATATAACTATGTAGCAGATGAATTAGAGTTTGGAACAGGTTTTCCAGTACATTATTTCCAAGGCGAAGAATTTGACGAAGTAGAATTTTTGAAAGAGTTTTCTAATGGAATTGACAATATGAAATATAAAGGCAAAATAGTTATTGAGCTTGGAAGAAGTATTGCGGCTTCATGTGGATATTATATAACAAAAGTCGTTGACAAAAAAACAAATAAAGGTCAAAATTATGCTATATTAGATGGAGGAATACATCATTTGGTATATTATGGACAAACTATGGCGATGAAATTTCCGCATCTAGAGATATATCCATCAAGAAATGATGAAAATACACAAGAGTGGAATCTTATGGGTTCACTTTGCACAGTAAATGATATAATAATAAAACAATATCCTGTAAACAATTTAAAAATTGGAGATTTATTTATCTTTAAAAATACAGGTGCATATTGTATGACAGAAGGTATTTCACTATTTTTAAGTAGAGAATTACCACAAGTTGCATTATTAAAAAATGATAATTTAAGGCTTGTTAGAGATGCATTTAAAACATATACTCTAAACAAAGCAAATTATAATAAATAAAAGAAAGGAAGTAAAAATTATGGACAGATTAATTGAAATTTTAGAAGGAATTGAAGAAGGAGTAGATTACAGAAATTGTAAAACATTAATAGATGATCATTATTTAGATTCACTTGCAATTATATCTTTAGTTGCAGAATTAGAAGATGAATTTGATATTGTAATACCAACAGTAGAAATTATACCAGATAACTTTAATTCAGCAGAAGCTATGTGGAACATGATTACACGTCTTCAAGATGAATAATATTTGAAAGGATGAAATAAAAAATGACATATTGTGACGCAGTATATCTAGCACTATTTTTACCACTAACTATAATAATATATAGCATTATGCCAAAGAAACATAGAGCAAAAGTCTTATTAATTGCAAGTTATATATTTTTCTGGTCTATAAGCAGAAAACTTATTGTGTATGTAATAGCGTCAACTCTATCAATATTTGGTTTTGGAAAATGGTTAGAAGCATTACAAAATAAAAGAAACGAAATATTAAAAAATGCAGAAAAATCTAAGAAAAAAGAAATAAGAGCAGAATATTTAAAAAAGCAAAGAAGAGTTTTAGCATTAGGAGCACTATTAAATCTTGGTGTTTTACTTGTTGTAAAATATACTGGATTTGTAGGTGGAAATATTAATACACTATTTAAAGCACTAAGTATTCATATTACACTAAAAATACCAAAAATATTAATGCCAATTGGAATTTCATTTTATACTTTACAAGCTGTTTCATATTTATTTGATGTATATCATGAAAAAATTAAATCAGATAACAATTTAGGAAGACTAGCATTATATATGTGTTTCTTTCCTCAAGTTATGGAAGGACCAATATGCAGATATTCAGAAACAGCAATGCAATTATGGGAAGGAAATCAAATAACATATCAAAACTTAAAAAATGGCATTATTCGTATAGGTTATGGTATGATAAAAAAGATGATAATTGCAGATAGATTAAATGAAATGATTAAAGTCATATTTACAGATTACATGAAATATGATGGTGGAATAATGGTAGTTGGAATGGTGTTTTACACATTACAACTATATATGGACTTCTCAGGAACAATGGATATGGTAATAGGAAGTTCAGAAATATTTGGAGTAAAACTGCCAGAAAACTTTAGACAACCATTCTTTTCAAGAAATATTTCAGAATTCTGGACAAGATGGCATATTACTTTAGGAGCTTTTTTCAGAGATTATATATTTTATCCATTATCTCTTTCAGAGCCTTTAAAAAAGCTTACAACTAATGGAAGAAAAAAATTAGGAAAACATTATGGACCGCTTCTTGCAAGTGCAATAGCACTATTTTGTGTATGGTTTTGCAATGGACTATGGCATGGAGCTGCATGGGGATATATATTCTTTGGATTATATCATTTTACACTAATATTACTTGGAAAAATAACAGAACCTCAAGTAAATTGGTTAATTGAAAAATTACGTATAAATCGTGAGAATAAAATATTTATAGGATTTCAAATGTTAAGAACAACAATTCTTGTATTTATTGGAGAATTATTTTTCAGAGCAGAACATGTTAAAAGAGGAATGATAATGCTTGGAAAAATGTTTACAAATTTCACGTTTGCTTCATTTAAAGATGGTACAATATTAAAATTAGGAATGGATGCTAAAGACTTTATTGTAGTTATTGTATTTACTATTTTAGTATTCATTATAAGTATATTAAAAGAAAGAAATGTTAATATTAGAGAAAGTATTTCAAAAAAGAACATCGTAATAAGATGGATAATCTATTATTCAATAATAATTGCAATACTTTTATTTGGAGCTTATGGAGTAAACTATGCACCAGTAGATCCAATGTACGCAAACTTTTAGGAGGAAATCAAAATGAAAAAAATTATATTTAAAGCTATTACTTTCTTACTAATATTACTAGTAATTTTAATAATACTTTCAAGAATATTTGTACCAAAAAATAACACAAAAGAAGCAGGAATGGAAAGCAAAAAAGTTTTAGCAAGTGGAATTTATGTAGAACCAGAAAATACAATCGATGTTTTAGTAGTTGGAGATAGTGAATCATATACTTCATATATACCACTTGAAATGTGGAATGATTATGGTTTTACATCATATGTATGTGGAACAGCAGCTCAACCCTTACCATTAACATTTACATATATATACGATACTTTAAAGAAACAAAATCCAAAAATAATAATAATAGAAGCAAATGCAGTATATAGAAGAAAAGGCCTTGCTACACCAATTGCAACATTTGGTGAAAAAGTTTTCCCTGTTGTAAAATATCATGATAGATGGAAAGAATTAACTTTAGCAGATTTTACATCTGAAGTTAATTATACAAACAGACAGCCAAATAAGGGATATTATTACAGTAAAAAAACAAGTGTTGTTAAAGAATATGTAGAATACATGAAAAGAAAACCAAATAAGTCTAAAAATGTACCTATCCTAAATAGAGTATATATGGAATTTATAAAAAAATACTGTGATGCAAAAGGAATAGAATTAATGCTTTATAGTTCACCAGCACCAGCAAATTGGACTGAAAACAAACATAATGGAGTTCAAAGACTTGCAGATCATTTAGGTATAGATTATATAGACTTTAACACTATGCAGGATAAATTAAACCTTAATTATAAAACAGACTATAGAGAAGATAATGGAGACCATCCAAATCACTTAGGAGCTTTAAAGGTTACAAAATTATTAGGTGAATATTTACATAACAATAAAACACTTCCAGATCATAGAAGTGATGAAAAATATAGTTCTTGGAATAAAGATTATGAGCATTATAAAGAAAGCTCAACAAAGAAAAAATAGTAAGGTTATCCTTGCTATTTTTTTGTAGTTGTAGTAAAATTTGTTTTAAAAGATATCAAAAGATAATCTTTTACTAAAAAAGACAGGGGAGAATAATATGAAATTAGTAGTTCAAAGAGTAAAAAATGCAAGTGTAGAAGTTGATAACAAAATAGTAGGAAAAATTGATAAAGGATATTTAGTGTTACTTGGTGTAACACATAAAGATACAAAAGAAATTGCAGATTATCTTGTTAAAAAACTTTGTAATTTAAGAATATTTGAAGATGAAAATCGTAAAATGAATTTGAATATTAAGCAGGTTGATGGAAGTATGCTTATTGTATCACAATTTACTTTATATGGAGATTGCACTGATGGAAATAGACCATCATTTACAAATGCAGCTAAACCTGATTTTGCAAATGAGTTATATGAATATTTTTGTGAAAAATGTTCAGAAAACAATATTCATGTTGAAAAAGGAATTTTTGGAGCTGATATGAAAGTTAGTCTTTTAAATGATGGACCTGTTACAATAATTTTAGAAAAATAGATTACGGAGGAAGAATATGCTTATTACATGTATAATAGCTATTATATTATTGTTTATAATTATAGTAAATTTATATGAAATATTTAGTTCTAAAAAACAAATATTAGAAGATGAAAATAAAAAAACAGAGAATATAGATTGCCTAATTGTATTAGGTGCTGGAATTATAAATAATGAAAGACCAACTTTAATGCTAAAAGATAGATTAGATAAATCAATTGAATTGTATAAAAAAGGTATAGCACCAAAAATTATAATGAGTGGAGACCATAGTAATGTGAATCATAATGAAGTAATTATAATGAAAAACTATGCAATTGAAAGAGGCATTCCATCTGAAGATATTTTTATGGATCATGCTGGATTTTGCACTTATGACAGTATATATAGAGCAAAAGAAATATTTGGAGTAAATAAAATGATTATTGTAACCCAAAAATATCATTTATATAGATCAATTTTTATTGCGAATTTTTTAGGTGTGAAATCTTATGGAATAAAATCAGATGCAAGAAAATATACAAAAATGCCATATCATTTAATAAGAGAAATGCTGGCAAGATGTAAGAATTTTTTAAAATGTATATTTAGAATGAAACCTAAATATTTAGGAGAAAGAGTTTCTTTAAAACAAAGTGGAGATGTAACAAATGATTAAAATATGCCAAAGGGCTTAACTCATATTTTGAGTTAAGCCCTTTTTGTTAGAAGCTAAAACTAAAAGGACTTACAACTTTAGCCCGAGAAAACTTCTGGTTTGAGTCACATGCCCCAATACGTCTTGCTAAAAATTCATCTGAAATGGGCAGAGTAACAAATTCATCCTCACAAAATAAAAAAACATGAGATGAAAGTGCTACTTGAAGTGCGACACATTCGGCAGTGCTATGAGTCTGTTTGAACTCATCTATTTCATGCTCGAATGTGTCTTGCCAATCAGGATTGTCTTCCAACTTTGAAAGAAGACAATTTGCTGATTTTATGGTTTCATAAATTTTCTCTACTCCTAACACATCTTTTATTGTTGCCATAGTAATTACCTCCCCAAGCTGTTGTGAAAAATTAACGTGTCATATGGCAATTCAAAAATAAGCCATAATATATATTATACAACTTTTTTTATATTATGTCAAATTCGACAAATTATGTTAAAAAAATTTTTATAATTTTTAAGGTTATTTTAAGATTTTATAATTAAAATATAGCTAAATCTAATAAAGAGAAGGGAAAGAAAAAAGTATGAAAAATAAAAAGTTAAGAAATATATTAATTATTATTTTAATAATAATAGTATTTGTAGGGGGAATCTTTGCAGGAAAAGCAATTGAAGCAAGAAAGTACACAGAAGATGGTGGTAGTACAACTACTCAAATAACAGAAACAACAGTCAGTACTCAAACAATAGAGAATACTCTAACAAGTTCTGGAGAAGTTACCTCAAGTGAAACTGAAAAATTAGATTTAAGTACAAGCAAATATTTTAATACAATGTGTGTAGAGGAAAACGATATTGTTAAAAAAGGCGAAAAAATTCTAAAATATTCAGATGGAACATATTTAAAAGCAGAATATGATTGTTTAATAAGTTCATATTCTGTACCAGAAACTGGAATTAAATGCACTTCTAGTAATTATGTTGAAGTAAAAAATATGAAAACATTACAATTAAATATTTCGGTTGATGAAACAGAAATAAACCAAATAAAAAAAGGTCAAGAAGTAAAAATTGAAATTTCTGCATTAGACAAAAGTTTTACAGGAAAGATTACAAGTGTAAATCAAGCAGGAACATATTCAAACAGTGGAACATCTTTTTCAGCTGTTGTTGAATTCGAAAATGATGGTAATGTTAAAATTGGTATGTCTGCATCATGTACTATTGTGTTAGAAAAGGCAGAAAACACAATTGCAGTTCCTATAGAAGCTGTTCAAACAAATAATGACAAAAAATATGTTGTAGTTGTAAAAACAGATGGAACTACTGAAAATGTAACTATAGAAACAGGAATTTCTAATGATAGTTATGTTCAAGTAACATCAGGCTTAAGTGGTGGAGAAACAATTCAAATGATAAAACAAACAACAACAAATTCAAGTAAGCCAAAAAGAAATAGTAGTAAGAATAATAGCTTTGGTGGTGGAAATATGCAAATGCCATCAGGAAATTTCGGTGGAGGTACACCTCCAAATGGAATGCCAAATTAGAAAGGAAATAATTATGAATATTATTGAACTTAAAAATGTAAATAAAACATTTAAAATGGGTGATGAAGTAATAAAAGCTATAGACAATATAAATTTTACTGTGAAAAAAGGTGAATTTGTAAGTATTATAGGACCATCAGGATCAGGAAAATCAACTTTAATGAATATTTTAGGCTTATTAGATACACCTGATAGTGGAGAATATTATTTAGATGGAATGTTAATACAACAATTATCTGATAACAAACTTGCAGAACTTAGAAACAAAAAGATTGGCTTTATTTTTCAAAATTTTAATTTATTGCAAAAAATGACAGCTCTTGAAAATGTTCAGTTACCATTAGTTTATGAAGGAATTAATCATAAAGATGCTATTAAAATGTCTTATGAATATTTAGAAAAAGTTGGTCTTAAAGGAAGAGAAAAACATTTACCAAATCAATTATCAGGAGGACAACAGCAAAGAGTTGCTACTGCAAGAGCATTAGTTAATAATCCCGAAATTATTTTAGCTGATGAACCTACAGGAGCTTTAGATTCAAAAACAAGTTTAGAAATAATGGATATGTTACAAAAATTAAATGAGGCAGGACAAACAATTATTCTAATTACTCATGATTTAAATGTTGCAAGTAAAGCAAAGAGAATTGTAAGGATTTCTGATGGAAAACTTTATGAAGAAATGGAGGAATAATTTTGAAAGTTATAAGTATTTTAAAATCTGCATTTAAGAGCATTTTAAGCAATAAATTACGTTCAAGTCTTACAATGCTTGGATTAATTATAGGTATTGCATCTGTTATAGTTCTTGTTGGAATCGGAAATGGTGCAAGTACAAATGTAAGAAGTCAAGTACAATCACTTGGAGCAGATATTATAACAATAAGTATAAACTCAGATGATACATGTTTTGAATATGATGATTTAGATGAATTTAAAAAATTAGATAATATTGAAAGTATTGCTCCATATAAAAGAATAAGTGCAACTATTACAAGAAATACAACATCTACTTCGAATTCAAGTTTAATGGCAATAAATAATAACTATTTGGACATAACAAATACGTCTTTATCAGAAGGAAGAACAATATCGATTATTGATATTGAGAACAAAAACAAAGTATGCATATTAGGAAGTGATGTTGCTTCAACATTATTTAGTTTAGCAGATCCATTAGGTCAAACAATAAAAATAAATGGTGATAAATACACTGTAATTGGAGTTTTAGAAGAGCAAGGAACTTCAATGGGAAACAATATAGATAATATGGTACTAATTCCAATTACAACAGCAAAATATTTAGGAGAAGACACAAGCATAACTAATTTATATGTAAAAGTAAAAGATGAAAACTACATAAATACAAGTATTAATATATTGGAAAACTATATAAGGCAAAAATTATCAATTTCTTCGGATTATTTTAGTGTATCATCACAAGATTCAGTTTTAGATACAATGGAAAATGTAAATAATACTTTATCTTTACTATTAGGAGGGATAGCAAGTATTTCATTAATAGTAGGAGGTATTGGAGTAATGAATGTAATGCTTGTTTCAGTTACAGAAAGAACAAAAGAAATTGGTATTAGAAAATCATTAGGAGCTAAAAAAAGAGATATTTTATTACAATTTTTAGTTGAAGCATTAGTATTAAGCATATTAGGCGGAATAATAGGAATTATCTTAGGGCTTTCAATAGGATACATATTAGAAGATTTTGATTTTACATTTAATCCAAGTAATTCAATTATATTAATATCATTTATAGCAAGTTCTGCAATAGGATTAATATTCGGAATATTCCCAGCATATAGAGCTGCTAAATTAAACCCTATTGAAGCACTTAGAACTGAGTAAAGTGCATTTAGTGCATTTAGGGACGGGGAAGAAATTCACTTTAAAAAAATATATACAGAGTTAATTTTTACCCCGTCCCCAAAAGTAAAGGAGGTAGAAATATGAAAAAAGTTTATTTATCAATAATATCAATAGTACTTATAATTTTAATACTGTTTCCAATAATTTCTTATGCGGTAAATATACCAGAAAAAAATGAACAAAATGTATTTTTTACTGCAGATAAAACAGAAGCTAATTTAGGAGATACAGTATTATTAACTTTAGATTTAAGTAAATTAGAATATGAAAATTTTAAATTTGAATTAAGTTCTAATTCAAGCCTAGAGAATATATCAACTAATGAAAATGTTTTGGCAGAAATAAAAAATAACACTCTAACTATATTAGGTAGTAAAAAAGATTTGTCGGTGCAAAAAATAAGTTTTAGTTATTTGATTTCAGAAGACTATAAAATAGGTGATGAAATTACAATAACTGGTAAAGTAACAAATACTGATGAGGAAGAAAACAGTATTGAACAGGTAATTACTATAAAAGTTATAGAGAAAACAGAAGAAAATAATGAAAATGATTATATAAATGAAGATACCAATAAAAATTCTTCTCAAAAAGATAATCAGCAAAATGATAAGAATGAAAAACAAGAAAACAGTGATAAAAAGCAAGAACAAAATACTCAAAATGTACCACAAGAGAAAAATCAAACACAAAGTGGTTCTCAAGAAAATTTAAAAATGCAGAGTAACACAGCCTCTAATTTTAATAAAACAAATAACCAAACAGTTAATAATAATTTGCAGATAAATACAAAAGGTACCGCTTCTCAAAATACAAAATCACAAATAAGTACCCAAAATACAACAACTAAAGTAGAAACAAACACATATAAAGGTGAGAGTAATAATTATTTGAGCAAATTAAAAATAAGTGGATATGATATTAATCCAAAATTTGACAAAACAAATAATACTTATTTTATCACAATAGATAAAGATGTTGAAGAATTAAATATTACTGCAAAAGCAGAAGTAAGTAGCGCAACAGTCACAGTTTATGGAAATACAAATTTAAAATCTGGAACTAATAAAATTCTAATTAATGTAACAGCTGAAAATGGAGAAGTTAAAACTTATAGGATATATGTTACAAAATAGAGATTAGTGCCTAAAGAAAGGAATGATAGGAAAAATGAAAGATTCAACAAAATATTTTATTATATTTCTTTTAATAGCTATTTTAGTAGTCATAATCTTTATAACAACTAAAGAAGATGATTTTACTGAAACTACAACAGATACTTCAAGTTATACTGAAACAACAGTTGTTAAAACAGATATAGTAAATTCTTTGTCAGATTCAAGTTATGTTGCAACAGGACTCAAGGAAACGAAAACACTTCATAATACATATTATTTTAAAAAGATATATTATGAAATAAATCAGCAAATTAAAGAAGGAGAAAATATAATAAAATATACAAATGGAAAATATTTAACAGCTCCATATGATTGTGTAATAACAGAAATATCTGTACCTAATGAAGGCGAAGTTTGTACAGATAAACATTATATAGTTATTAAGTCAACAAATACTTTATCTATTTCATCAAGTATAGATGAAGATGAATTAAGTAAAATTTCTGTAGGTCAAGAAGCGGAGATTACAATAGAAGCTTTAAATAAAACAGTTACAGGTTATGTTACAAAGATTGATAATACAGGAACATATTCTTCTTCTGGTTCAAAATTTGGAGTTACTGTTACTTTCGAAAATGATGGAAATATTCTACTTGGAATGACAGCAAAATGTTCTATTATTCTTGAAAAAGCAGAAAATGTAATAGCTGTTGCAAAAGAAGCGATAAGTACATCAAATGGAAAAAGCTATGTTAAGTTAAAAGATTCAAATGGGAATATTCAGCAAACTGAAATTAAAATTGGTATAAGTAATGATGCATATACTGAAGTTAAGAGTGGACTTAATGAAGGAGATATTGTATATATAGAAAAATCTACATCTTCATCTAATGGTTCTAATTTTAGGAATAGACAATTTCAAGGAATGAATTCTGGGAATAGCCAAGGCGAAAGGAATTTTCAAGGTGTAGACAGAAGTGGAAAACAAAATGGAAATAATAAATAGATAAAAAAGATTGACTTTTAATATAAGTTATTATATAATAACCTCATTAAAAGACAATCTTTTTTCAATTATTTTAGTTAACATTTTTTAAATCAATTACTAAATCTGTTTAAAACTTTATACATATAAAAATTAAATATAAGGAGGAGAGGCTAATGAAAACTAATTTAGCTAATTTAATGAGCATTGTTGCAGAGGAGGAAAGAAAATTTGCATCTTATGGTTATGAGCTTAAAAATCATGCATATAATACTTCAGCCCAAGAACTAAATGGTACTATCACTGTTATAGAAGATTATAAAGCAGATTTTGAAAAGGAATTTGAAGAGTATAAAAATACACAAGAAAAGATTAAAAAAATGAAAGCAACTTTGTATGAAAAAAACAACACATTTAAACTACCTGATGGAAGAACAATACAAGAAGCTATTGTAGATAATACTAACTTAAGAAAAATGAAAAATTTATACAAGTACTTATTGGAACAAAAAAATACTAAAAACAGAATTACAGAAGTAAACAATTCATATTTCGAATGTAAAAACGTAAATTTTGATGCTACAAAAATTAAAGAAGAATATGATGCACTGGAAAAGAAAATACAAGATACAGATTTTGAAATATCAAAATTAAATTCAATAGAGTTTGACCTAGACATCTAAAAATAGGTGCTTGCGAAGTTATTCAGCAAGTTAAATGAGAACGAAACTAACAGCCTATGCTATCCTATTATATGAATAAATTTTATTTGCAGTTAAAACAAATTAGATAGTATAAAGTTATTACAAATAAATCAATTTGTTGTATTACAGTTTATTATATTATTATAGTTTATAATTTAAAATAACGGTTTATTAAAAAGTGAATTATTAGATAAAAAATAATAAAAGTATCTATGTTCATATATTAGGGTAGCGGAGACAATAGTTATTCAATGAATTTCTATTGCCTCCAAATTATTAATAATCAGTAATAAAAAAATAATTTGATAAATTTTAAGATTTAAATGAATAAAAATCTATTGACTCACATACAATACTATGGTACAATAAAAAGTACAATAAAGAGTACAAAGGAGGTGTTTGTGTGTTAGCAGCAAATTATTCAACAGTAAGAAGTAATCTAAAAGATTATTGTGATAAAGCAACAGATGAAAATGAAACAGTAATAGTAACAAGAAAAGGAGAAAAAAATATTGTTATAATGAGTTTAGATAAATACAATGCATTTATGAAAGCACTTCGTAATGCAGAATATTTAGATAAAATAGATAAGTCAATAGAACAGATTGAAAAAGGAAAAGTTGTTACAAAAACGATGGACGAATTAGAGGAGATGGCGAATGAATAATATTTTTTCAGAAAAAGCATGGGAAGATTATCTCTATTGGCAAACTAATAATAAAGTTACATTGCGTAAAATTAATGAATTATTAAAAGATATTCATAGAAATGGCTTATCAAGTGGTATAGGTAAGCCAGAATCACTTAAATATAGAAAGGCATGGAGTAGAAGAATTGACCATGAAAATAGACTTATATATAATTTAGATGAAAATAAAAATCTTTATATAATTTCATGTAAAGGACACTATGAAGATTGAATAAAAATCATTAGGCGAAAACGCTTAATGATTTTTTTAAGCTATTTTTAAGATTTATGTTTTAAAATAAATATAATTATTGATTTTAAACAATAAAAATGATATATTAAAAGCGGAGGTAATATATGAGAATATTAATAGTAGAAGATGAAAAAATATTATCAAACACAATAAAACAATCATTAAAAGACGAATACGAAATAGATCAAGCATTTGATGGGGAAGAAGCGGAGCTATATGCAAAGCAAGACATATATGATGTAATTATATTAGATATAATGTTACCATTAAAAAATGGATATGAAGTATTAGAATCTATTCGAAAAGATAAAATAATGACACCTGTTTTAATTTTAACAGCAAAAGATGGATTAAATGATAAATTAAAAGGATTTCAGAAAGGTGCAGATGATTATTTAACAAAACCATTTGCAAAAGAAGAACTAAAAGCTAGAATAGAAGTTATGATAAGAAGAAATAATCCGAATTACTACAAAAACGAAATAACTTTTAAAGATTTAAAGATAGATATAACAAATAGAAAAGCTTATGTTAAAGATAATGAATTAAAATTCCAAGGAAAACAATTTGATATGTTAGAATATCTAATGAATTATCAAAACAGAATTTTAACAAAAGAGCAAATATTTGATAAAATATGGGGATTCGAAAGTGAAACAACAACAAATGTAGTAGAAGTTTATGCTAGTGGAATAAGAAAAGAATTAAAAAAATATGACTATGACAAATATTTTAAGACAATAAGAGGAGTCGGATATATGATTTCATAGGAGGAGCCATGAGTGAAGAAAAACAAGTAAAAAAACAACTTTTAAAAAATATGATTTTGAATCTAGTTACATTTTCTATTATATTTACTATATTAGGAATTATTATTTATGGTCAATTTAAAAGCTCTTTATATATTTCTGCAGATTCAGAATTAGAAAAAACAAATACAAGACGAGAAGTTAGAATAAATAACGATAGAAAATTAGATATTAGAGAAAGACGCGATATAGTTCCACCAGATGAGCAAGAAAATAATCCTCGTTTAATTTTTATTACTAGAAATTCTAATGGTGAATTAGAAGAAAACACAAGTTTAAACGAAATATTTAAAAATGCATCATTTGATAAGAATAATTTAGATAATATATATGAAGTTAAAATTGGAGATTATTCTTACAGAGGTATAAACTATCAAAAAGAAGATGGAACATATACTCAAGTACTTATAAATGTAGATTCTGAAAAAACTATAGCGGAAAAATTTATAAAGAATTTAGTAATCTCTTTTTCAATTACAATTGTGATTATTTTGATTGCAAGCTATGTATTATCAAAATGGACATTAAAGCCAATTATTATTTCATGGAAGAAACAAACTCAATTTGTGCAAGATGCATCTCATGAACTTCGAACTCCACTTACAATTATTAAGGCAAAACAAGAAAGTTTGTTAGAAAATCCAGAAAGCAAAATTATTGATAATGCAGAAGATATAAGTATTACGTTACAAGAAACTCAAAGACTTACAAAATTAATAAAAGAACTAATGGAACTTGCTAAAAATGATTCTGACAAATTGAAACTAAATAAAGAAAATTTTGAATTAGATAAAGAAATAAAAGGTCTAGTAACACTATATAAAGATGTTGCAAAAGTAGAAAGTAAAAAATTAACCGCTTCTTTAGAATACGAAGGAAATATAAATGCAGACCTAAATATGATAAAAGAGTTATTAGTCATTTTATTGGATAATAGCATAAAATATACTGAAGAAAAAGATAGTATAGAAATAAAAACATATAAGCAAGATGGAAAAGCAGTAATAGAAGTTCTTGATACAGGAATAGGAATTAGTAAAGAAGCTATAGATCATATTTTTGAAAGATTTTATAGAGAAGAAAAATCACGAAATAGAGAAAAAGGCGGTATGGGACTTGGACTTTCTATTGCATATAACATTGTTACTCTTCATAAAGGTTCAATAAAATTCGATAAAGAAAGAGAAAAAGGTGCAAGAGTTATTGTAAAATTGCCTATAAAATAATTAATATATATCAATATATCAATTCATTCAAATTATTATTAGTATATCCAAAAAAGCTCTCATTATTATCTGAGAGTTTTTTTACTAATATGATTTATCAATCATACATATTAGTTATCAGGATCTATCGTTTTATCAGTATAATGTACATATGAAAGGATACAATTTGATAGGATAGTACGTCATGTAGCCCAAAAATGTAACTGCAATGATAACCAATATTGCCTTAAATAGTTTCTTATAAGTCCTAAAAATTTCTTTTAACATTGATATTTCCTCCATTGTGAAAAAAGACACTAACAAATTAACATTTAAATAAGTATATTGTGGATTATGTAAATTGTCAAACAAGCAATTAAAAAACTATTTATAGATATTGATATCAAACTATTGAGCTTTTTTCTATTTTATGATAGAATACAAGAAATTGGAGGTCAATTTATGATTAAAGATAATTTATTAGAAGTACTTCATGAAATGGAAGAAGTAACTAAACTCTTTAAATTAGAACCTTTTGATATATATTTAATTGGTGGTAGTGCATGTATGTTAGGAGAATATACAACAAGAGCAACTATGGATGTAGATTTTGTAGATTTAGGTTATCCTGCAAAATATGGTAAAGTTTTTGTATTATTAAGAGATTATGATATGCTAGAATATGAAAGCACACTATTATCGCCAACATATAAAGAAAGAGCCATAAAACTAGAAAATTTTAAATATATAAATGTATATATACTTTCAAAAGAAGATGTAGCTATAAGTAAAATAATAAGGCTTGCAGAGAAAGATATAGAAGATTTAAATCAAATTATTCCAAAATGTGAAATCAAAACACTAAATAAAATAATAGATGAAATAATAAATAGAGAAGATTTATTCGAAAGTAAAAAAGCAGAATTTATAAAAAAATTAAAGGTATTTAGGGAGAAATACAATGTATAGAATTTTTTGTGAAAGCTATCAAAACTACATAAATTCTTTTTCAGATGATAATTATAGATTGAAAATTTCAGAACCATTAGAGTTAATTATAAATATAGATAAATTTAATATTGAGAAAAAGCAATGTTCAGATAAATATAAAAAACTTTGTGACTTAATTTATTTTATAAATGAAAATATAAAAAGATTTCCGAACATGAAGGCTTTTTTATGGACTATAGAGTCAAGAAAAATCATTCCAAAAAAATATAACATTTCAAAAAAAGAAGATTTAGAAGAACAGATAAAGTTAGTTAATTCTTTTTTAAAATTAGCTTATTGGTATTAATAAAAGGAGGAATAAATATGGTAACAAAAAGAGAAAACTATATAGGTTGGGATAGTTATTTTATGGGAGTAGCAATGTTATCTGCACAAAGGAGTAAAGATCCAAATACACAAGTTGGGGCATGTATTGTAAGCAAAGATAACAAAATTTTATCTGTTGGTTATAATGGAGCACCTAATGGTTATGATGATGAACATATGCCATGGGATAGAGAAGGAGATTTTGTAAATACAAAATATGCTTATGTTTGTCATGCAGAACTTAATGCAATTTTAAATAATAAAGGCTCTGTATTAGAAAATGCAAGAATATATGTAGACTTATTTCCATGTAATGAATGTGCAAAAGCTATAATTCAATCTGGTATTAAAGAAATTGTATATAAATCAGACAAATATAATGGAACAGATGGAAATGTTGTATCAAAAAAAATGCTCGACTATTGTGGCGTTAAGTATAGAAAGTATGAAGAAAAAAATGTCGAAGTAAAATTGGAACTTTAATAATATTATAATTAATACCCCCATGGAAAAACCATGGGGTAGAATTTTAGAGCGAAGCGATTACAGATATGTACCTCTAAGCATTTTAAAAGCATTAAAGGTAGTCGAATCCTCTTCGAAATCACATGCTTTTGATATAATCAACTTGACAAATTCTATGCTTTTTGTTTCAGGCAATTTTTCAATGTAATCTAAACGATATAAAGCATAGACAAGCTTAAATGTATCAAATAAGTCATGTCTTTTATGTAACGCTTCAAGTATAGAGTCACACATTTGAGAATGAACGCTCCAGGGATCAGTATAAATTTCTTCACCAAAAAGATTGGCAAGAATTACATACTCATGGTTATCACTTTCATCAAAACGTTCCGCGCTGAGCCATAACCGTTCAAAAATCTCATGTACTACTGACGTATAAGTATCAGTATCTGATTCCTGAAGCAGCCATTTAGTCCAATATTCCGTTTTTGCTCTTAAACTCATTTTTCCTCCTATTTATAATAATTAATAGTAACGCTGTGACTACATTTAAGTCATATTTAAATTATAGCATATTTACATAATATTGTAAAGCATATTGACTATATATAATTATTGTGTTAAAATAAGTCTATGTTTTTAGCAATTAAGCACTAACTGGAGGTTAATTATGAATCTAGCAAAAAAGTTACGGCAAATATCAAATAATGCATCAGATGGTTGGGAAGAACGTTTTGAAAAGTATATGACTGAAAGATGTGAGGAAGCAGCAAAAGTTGGAGATACATTTATTATTGTCTTTGAAACTGAAAGGTTTGAAGGTAAAAAAATTGGCATTGAAAACTTGAGGAATTTTGCAGCTAAAAACCAGTTGGAGATTGTGGAATTTTGTGCATGTTGCTACATTGTTAGAATTTCGTGGTAGTGCTAAAAAAGGGACATTTGTCCCTTTTTTAATTTGCTTATTACTTGTGTTTTTTGTATAATTATGATAAAATACAATAAATTGATTAAAATAACTCTAAAATATTGAACGAAAAGGGAGAATTTATGAACGAATATCAAAAATATATAAGAAACTTTAGTATTGTAGCACATATAGACCATGGAAAATCAACACTTGCAGATAGACTTATAGAAATGACAGGAGTACTTTCAAAAAGAGAAATGGAATCGCAAGTACTTGATAACATGGACATAGAAAAAGAAAGAGGAATTACAATAAAAGCACAATCTGTAAGGATGAAATACAAAGCTAAAGATGGAAATGAATATACTTTTAATTTAATAGATACACCCGGTCATGTTGATTTCAATTATGAGGTTTCAAGAAGTTTGGCTGCTTGTGATGGGGCTATTTTAGTAGTAGATTCAACTCAAGGTGTAGAAGCCCAAACTTTAGCCAATGTTTATCTTGCAATAGATAATAATTTAGAGGTTTTACCAGTTATAAATAAAGTAGACTTAGCAAGTGCACGACCAGAGGAAGTAAAAAAGGAAATTGAAGATATTATAGGAATTCCTGCAGAAGATGCACCATGTATATCAGCTAAAACTGGACTAAATGTAGAACAAGTTTTAGAAAGAATTGTAACAGATTTACCAGCACCAACTGGAGATGAAAGTGCTAAATTAAAATGTTTAATTTTTGACTCTTTATATGATAATTATAAAGGAGCGGTTGCATATGTAAGAGTAGTTGATGGTAAAGTTAAACCTGGAGATGAAATTAAACTTATGGCTTCAAATGATACTTTTACAGTAACAGAAGTAGGATATTTTGCTCCTGGAAGCTATATGCCAAGTGATGAAATAAAAGCTGGAGAAGTAGGATATATAGCAGCAAGTATTAAGAGCCTATCAGAAATTCAAGTGGGAGATACTGTAACTTTAGCAAATAATCCTGTTGAGAAACCTTTACCAGGATATAAAAAAGTAACTCCAATGGTATATTGTGGAATTTATCCAATAGATGGAAGTGAATATGAAAATTTAAAAATTGCTTTAGAGAAATTAAAACTTAACGATGCAGCATTAGAATTTGAACAAGAAACTTCTGCAGCATTAGGATTTGGATTTAGATGTGGATTTTTAGGACTTTTACATTTAGAAATTATAGAAGAAAGATTAGATAGAGAGTTTGATTTAGGATTAATTACAACAGCTCCATCTGTTATATATAAGGTTCATAAAACAAATGGAGAAGTTTTAGACATATATAATCCTACAGATTTACCTTCACAGGCAGAACTTGCATTTATTGAAGAACCTATTGTAACAGCAAATATTATCACACCTAAAGACTATGTAGGTGGAATAATGGAAATGTGTCAAAATAGACGTGGTATATATGTAGACATGAAATACCTTGATGAAAATAGAGTTTCATTAATTTATGATATGCCTTTAAACGAAATAATATATGACTTTTTTGACAATTTAAAATCAAAAACAAAAGGATATGCATCATTTGACTATGAATTTAAAGAATATAAAGAGTCAAAGTTGGTTAGACTAGATATTAGAATAAATGGAGAAAATGTAGATGCTCTTTCATTTATAGTACATAAAGATATGGCTTATGAAAGAGGTAGAAAAATGGTTGAAAAGCTAAAAACAGTTATACCAAGACATCTATTTGTAATACCACTTCAAGCGGTTATAGGTGGAACAATTATTGCAAGAGAAACTATATCAGCTTTAAGAAAAGACGTTTTAGCAAAATGCTATGGTGGAGATATTACAAGAAAGAAAAAACTATTAGAAAAACAAAAACGTGGAAAAGAAAAAATGCGTCAAATAGGAAAAGTAGAAATGCCCCAAGAAGCATTTTTATCAGTGTTAAAATTAGATGATGAAAGTTAATTTAGGGACGGGGTAAAAATTCACTTTAGAAATTAAGCGTTCTTTTTGGAATGTAATATTAGAAAAATAGCTTTATATATATAATTTTTAAATAAAATTATTTTAAAAATAAAAATTATTGTTATTAATCTTAAAGTGAATTTTTACCCCGTCCCCAAAAAGAACCTAAGGAGGAAATATGCAAAGAATTTCTAGCAAAGACAATAATCTTATTAAACATATAAAAAGATTAAAAGAAAAGAAATATAGAGATGAATATGAAGAATATATAATAGAAGGTCTTAAGCTTATTAAAGAAGCAATACAAGAAAATGCAGACATAAAGTATATTGTTGTTTGTGATGGATGTGATAATTCAGAGATGATTGAAAGTCATTTAAAATATGAAATGGCAAGACTTGATTTTATTTATGTACCTCAAAATATATTTAAAATGCTTTCTGATGTTGAAAATCCACAAGGTATATTAGCTGTTATTGGCAAACCTAGTAAAGAAATTGATATAGATATAAATGAAGATATTATTCTTGCTTTAGATGACATTCAAGATCCAGGGAATTTAGGTACAATTTTGAGAACAGCAGATAGTGTTGGATTAAAACAAATATTGGTTTCAAAAGGAACAGCAGACGCATATAATCCAAAAGTTGTTCGTTCTACTATGGGAGCAATTTTTAGAGTAAAAGTTATAGAATGCGAAAATTTAAAAGACATATTAAAGGAATTACAAAGTAAAGAATATAAAATAATGACTACTTCATTGAAAGCAAAAGAGACAATTTATGAAACAGATTATAAAAAGAAAATAATTGTCATAGGAAATGAAGCAAATGGTGTGTCAAAAGAAATATTAAACTTAGCAGATGAAAAAGTTATAATTCCTATGCTTGGTAAAACTGAAAGTTTAAATGCATCTGTTGCAACGGGGGTTATTCTATATGAATATGTTAGGCAAAAACTTTAAAAAAACAGCACCTTAATTTCAAGGTGCTGTTTTTTTGATTCTAATCAAGATAAACATCTTTCAACATTCTGAAAGACTCAAAAAACGAAGCATCATGGTATGGATCAATATATTCTTTAATTAATCCCTTTACACATTTTACTGAATTAGAGTCTTCGTTGATGTCACTAGACAACAGTATTTTTGCATACAACAGTTTAAACGTGACAAATATGCTGTTTCTTTTAGTTAATTCTTCGTTCAAGCGAGTTACTATTTTGTAACAAAATTCTGCTGCTTTGGACTCCTTAAGTAAATCATATCCTAAATAGTTTAGGATTTTTGAATAAGAATTAAGAATTCCTGGTGCCTCGGAGAGCTGTAAATCATCGATTAAAGAATTTAAATCCATCAAAACATCAATCGATTTATAATATTCATCCCATTCATCCGCATTCAGTATTGTTGAAATAATTTCATTTTCTTTTGAATCCATTTTACCTCCTTAATATGGTACTAAAATAAAACACTGCAATAGGCTCTTGACCTGACTTTTTCTATTATAGCATAAACCTCGTAATTTGTAAACATAATATTAATTAAGCCTTTTAATCAAACAATAATATTGACAATTGAAAATAAATATAGTAAAATTATGTCAAGTTTTTTTGATATCTCCTTATGGAGTTGACATATATAACAGGTAAACAACAAATATTTTTTAAGGAGGAATAAAAATGTTTGATTTTGGAGTGTTTGATGGCCCTGATGGTTGGGAACGGTTTAATGCTTTGAAAAATGCAATGCATATCAAAGCTGTAGATGAAATGTTTGAGGATTTGATACAGAATCCGAAACCAAAAGTAGAAATCTTTTCAAAGATAAAGCTTGGTTCTGAATTAAAAGACGGAACACGTTTATCAAGAGAAGACGTAGAATCTTGGTCTAAAAGATCAGGAATCGAGCTACCAGATAGGCCGAGTAATACCATAGATACTCATTTTGAGCAAATGGTAGGAGATTGCCATAAATAATCAAACAAGCTTACGGGAATGAATTCTGTTAATTCAGTTTTCATTCCTTTTCTATTGTATATGGAAATCTCAAGAATTTTTATAGCACCAAGGATAAGTTTCTCTTATTCGTGAAGTTTATAAACAATAAATGATTGTGCTAGTTGCTTTGCCATTTAAAAATTTTATATTGTTATATAAATAAATACCCCAAGGAAACTATATAAGTAATTACTTAAAGTATCCTTGGGGTATACGAATTCTTGAAATATCAATCATGTTTCATTTTAAGACGATGCTGCTTACCATACTTGCTACCTTATAAAGACTTGTATCATTTTCAAAGTCAGCTTTTTTAAGCAGTGTTTCCACAAATTTGACATTAGGATTATTCTTTTCAAGCCATACATATGAGGTATTAGGACCAACTAAAACTTGAAGAGCATATATTATCTTAAAAGTTTCAAATACATTATGTTCATCAAACTCTAATGTATGCCGAAAAGCATTTATAAACTTCCCACAAATATATTCTGGAGATGTGTTTTTGTTTTTTCCTAAATTCTCAAGGAGAATGTTATACCCACTTTCATACCAACTTTTTTCACTTTCATCGACACTATTGATGTATCTTTTTAAAAATTTGAACTGTTTAATATACATCCAGAATTCCCAATCTTGAGTTGTCTTTATAACTTTTTTTACATATTGCCTTATTTTTTCACTTGAATTCATTTTTTCCTCCGTTTAACTAATTACGAAGTTTATAGTTACTTTATGGTACTAGACCACTTTTGCCGTATTATATCATAAAAAATATAGTTTGTAAACATAATATGAATAAATTTAATCTGTTGCAAATAATAAGTTAAAAAAATAGTTTCAAAATAGTTGATATTTTGCTTAAATAATGATATACTTTGCTTAATGATTTAAAAAGGGGGAAATAAAATGTCTTTTATAGAAAACATAAAACAAAGAGCAAAGCAAGATATTAAAACAATTATTTTACCTGAAGCAGAAGACAAAAGGGTTTTAGAAGCTGCAAGTAAAGTAGTTGCGCAAGGATTTGCAAAAGTTATATTAATAGGAGATAAAGAACAAATAGAAAAAGACAGCAAAGAAAATAATATAGATTTATCAGAAGTAGAAATAATTGATATTAAATCATCTTCCAAAAAACAAGAATATGCTCAAAAATTATTTGAATTAAGACAAGCTAAAGGCATGACACAAGAAGAAGCTTCAAAATTAATAGAAGAGCCTATTTATTTTGGTATGATGATGCTTAAGAATGGAGAAGCAGATGGCTTAGTTTCAGGAGCTGCACACTCTACATCAAATACTTTAAGACCAGCACTTCAAATTCTAAAAACAGCGCCAAATACCAAATTAGTTTCTGCTTTTTTTGTTATGTGTGTGCCTAATTGTGAATATGGAGAACATGGTACTTTTATATATGGAGATAGTGGCTTAAACCAAAATCCAAATGCAGATGAATTATCAGAAATTGCAATATCATCAGCTAAAAGTTTCAAAAGTTTAGTTGAAGCAGAGCCAAAAGTTGCAATGTTATCTTATTCTACTTATGGAAGCGCAAAATCAGAATTAACAGAAAAAGTAATAGAAGCTACAAAACTTGTAAAAGAAAAAGCTCCAGATTTATTAGTTGATGGAGAATTACAAGTAGATGCAGCAATAATCCCAGAGGTTTCAAAATCAAAAGCACCAGGAAGTCCAATAGAAGGAAATGCGAATGTTTTAATATTCCCAGATTTAAATGCTGGAAACATAGGATATAAGCTTACTCAAAGACTAGCAAAAGCAGAGGCATATGGTCCTCTTTGCCAAGGAATTGCAAAACCTGTAAATGATTTATCAAGAGGATGTTCTTCAGATGATATAGTAGGAGTTGTAGCAATTACAGCAGTACAAGCGCAGAGTTAATTTTGGGACGGGGTAAAAATGCACTTTAGAAATGAATGTTCTTTTTAGTAAAAGAATAAACAATAACCTAAACTATTTTAAGAAGCATTATGAATCAATACTAATAAGTTATTAAATTTAAAAATATATATTTACAATTTGGTAAAAACAATATACCAATTGTCAAGTGTCGGTCATAAAATTAACAAAAAAGAACCGACACCAATTGAAAAAAGGAGGAATTTTAAAATGAAAATTTTAGTATTAAACAGTGGAAGTTCATCATTAAAATATCAAGTAATTGATATGGAAACAGAAGAAGCAGTATGCTCAGGATATTTTGAAAGAATAGGAAGCGAAAAAGCTTTCTTAACACACAAAGTTAATGGAGAAAAGATAAAAATAGAAAAAGCAGTTAAAGACCATTCAGAAGCGTTAAAAGTAGTTATGGAACAATTATTAGATGCAGACTATGGTGTAATAAAGAGTTTAGATGAAATAGATAGTATCGGACATAGAATGGTTCATGGAGGAGAAAAATTCAATTCTTCAGTTTTAATTGATGAAAAAGTAATAGAAGCAGTTGAAGAATGTGTTCCACTCGCACCATTACATAATCCAGCAGGAATTTTAGGAGTTAGAGCTTGTCAAAAAGAAATGCCTGGTAAACCTAATGTTGCAGTATTTGATACAGCATTCCATCAAACATTACCTAAAGAAAGATATATTTATCCAATTCCTTATGAATATTATGAAAAATATGGAGTTAGAAAATACGGATTTCATGGAACATCTCATATGTTTGTATCAAGAAGAATTGCAGAAATATTAAATAAACCAATTGAAGATTTAAAAATAATAAACTGCCACATTGGACAAGGTGCAAGTATTTGTGCTATACAAAATGGTAAATCAGTTGAAACAAGTATGGGACTAACCCCAGTTGCTGGTATTCCAATGGGTTCTAGAACAGGAGATTTAGATCCATCAGTTGTTACATTTATTATGAAAAAAGAAGGAATGACACCTGAAGAAGCAGACACTATGCTAAATAAAAAATCAGGATTACTTGGAATTTCTGGTATTTCTTCAGATAACAGAGACATTGAACAAGCTTTAGCAGAAGGAAATGAAAGAGCAAAACTTGCTTTAGATCATTATCATTATGCAATTGCAGCTTATGTTGCAAAATGTGCTGTTGCTATGAATGGTGTTGATGTTATAACATTTACAGCAGGAGTAGGAGAAAGAGGAAGAGAATCAAGAGTAGAAATCTGCAAAAAATTAGAATTTATGGGAGTAAAACTTGACTTAAATGCTAACCAAGATGCATTTGCTAAAGAAGCTAAAATATCATCAGATGATTCAAAAGTTTTAGTATATGTAGTTCCAACAAATGAGGAGCTTATGATAGCTAAAGAAACTCAAAGAATTGTAAATGGAAATTAGTAAATTTTTTTAAAGGGATGGTTTATTATAAAAGCCATCCCAAATTAAAAAGGAGAGTTAGTTTTAAAGAAAAGTTTTCTTTTATAGCTAAGTGTTCCTTTGAAACAAGTAAGAAAGGAAGTTTTTTATGAAAATATTAGTATTAAATTGTGGTAGTTCATCACTTAAATATCAATTAATAGATATGGAAACAGAAGATGTTTTAGCATCTGGAAAATATGAAAGAATTGGAGAGCAAGAAGCATTTATTACACATAAAGCTTGTGGTAAAAAAGTAACAATAAATCATGTTGCTTTAGACCATACAGAAGCAATAGATTTTACTTTAAAACAATTAACAAATCCAGAATATAAAGTAATAGAAAGCTTAGATGAAGTAAGTGCAGTTGGTCATAGATTAGTTCATGGTGGAGAAAAGATAGCAGAATCTGTTGTAATTGATGACCATGTAGTAGATGTGTTAAAAGAATATACAGATTTAGCACCATTACATAACCCAGCAGGAATAATGGGAATAGAAGCTGCTAAAAAGGTAATGCCAGATAAGCCTATGGTAGGTGTATTTGATACTGCATTCCATCAAACAATTTCTAAAGATAGATATATTTATCCAATTCCTTATGAATATTACGAAAAATATAGTGTTAGAAAATACGGATTCCATGGAACATCTCATATGTATGTTTCAAGAAGACTTGCAGAAATAAAAAATGAAGACATTCAAAATTTAAAAATAGTTACTTGCCATTTAGGACAAGGCTCAAGTATATGTGCTGTAGATGGAGGAAAATCAGTTGATACATCTATGGGATTAACACCACTTGGAGGAATTCCTATGGTTACTAGATGTGGAGATTTAGATCCATCAGTTGTAACATATATTATGAAAAAAGAAAATATGAGTGTAGAACAAGTAGATAGTCTTTTAAACAAAGAATCAGGAGTTATGGGAGTAACAGGACTTGCTCCAGATTTCAGAGTTATTGAACAAGCATCAAATGAAGGAAATGAAAGAGCAGACTTGGCAATGAAGATGTTTAAATATTCTGTTGCAAGCTATGTTGCAAAATATGCTGCTGCAATGGGTGGAATTGATGCAATCGTTTTCACAGGTGGAGTAGGAGAAAATCAAATCAACATTCGTAGAGATGTATGCAAACAATTAGAATTTATGGGAGTTTATATTGATGAAGAAGCTAACAATATGCATGGTGAAGAAAAGAAAGTTTCTAAAGCAGATTCTAAAGTTGAAGTATGGGTTGTTCCAACAAATGAAGAACTTATGATTGCAAAAGAAACACAAAGATTAGCAAGAATATAAAATTTATATATTAAGAGGCAGGTTTAAAATCTGTCTCTTTTCTTGACTTTATGTAAATAAAATGATATAATTATAAACGTTATAAATTTAAAAATAAATTATCTCAATTTAATTTTTTCTATGCAATAAAATAATCGAATCAATTGAAAAAAATAAAAGTTTATGATTTAATATTAAGAGAAATATTTAAATTAAATAATACCAATGTAAAAGGAGAAGAAAATGTCAAAGCCAATAGTAGCAATAATAGGAAAACCAAATGTTGGAAAATCAACATTTTTTAATTATATAGTTGGAAAAAGAATATCTATAGTAGAAGACACTCCAGGAGTTACAAGAGACAGAGTATATGCTGAAACAAACTGGAGAGGAAAGAATTTTACTGTTGTAGATACTGGTGGAATTGAGCCAAAATCAGATGATATTATAGTATCTCAAATGAGAAGACAGGCAGAAATAGCAATAGAAATAGCAGATGTGATATTATTCTTAACTGATGTACAGCAAGGAGTAACTGCTGCAGATAAAGAAATTTCTTTAATGCTAAAAAAAGCTAAAAAGCCAATTATTCTTGTTTGTAATAAAGTAGATAACATTTCTAAATTTCAAAATGATATATATGAATTCTATAACTTAGGAATAGGAGATCCAATTGCAATATCTGCAACTAATGCACAAGGAATAGGGGATGCGTTAGATGCAATATATGAGAATTTGCCAGAATCTGCAAATGAAGAAGATGATGAAAGAATAAAAGTTGCAGTTATTGGAAAACCTAATGTTGGAAAATCTTCACTTATTAACAAAATTTTAGGAGAAGAAAGGAATATTGTAAGTAATATTGCAGGAACTACAAGAGATGCAATAGATTCAGAGTTTGAAAATGAAAAAGGTAAATATGTATTTATAGATACAGCAGGAATTAGAAGAAAAAGCAAAGTTACAGAATCTATTGAAAAGTTCAGTGTTATGAGAAGTCTTTTAGCAATAGAAAGAGCCGATGTAGCTATTATGATGATAGATGCATTAGAAGGTGTTACAGACCAAGATGCAAAAATTGCAGGAGAAGCACATGAAGCAGGAAAGGGTGTTATAATTGTTGTAAACAAGTGGGATGAGTATGAAAAAGAAACTGGTACAATGGAACAATACAAAAAAGATATTTATAATAAATTATCATATTTATCTTATGCTCCAATTATATTTATTTCAGCAAAAACTGGTCAAAGAATAGATAAATTATTTGATATGATAAATAATGTAGCAGAGCAAAATTCAAAAAGAATTACAACAGGTATGTTAAATCAAGTTATAAATGAGGCAATTGCACTTGTTCAACCACCATCTGATAAAGGAAAAAGACTTAGAATTTATTATGGAACACAAGTTGCAACAAAACCACCCACATTTGTAATTTTCGTAAATAAAAAAGAATTATTCCACTTCTCATATGAAAGATATATAGTAAATCAAATTCGTAAAGAATTTGGATTAGAAGGTACGCCAGTTAGAATTATTGCTAGAGAAAAGTTAGATAAAGAAGTGGAATAATAATATTAAATGTTAATTAATTAAAAAGAAAGGGGAATTAAAATGGAAGAATCAATAATTGAACAAATCAATGAATTAGTAAAAAGCAGAAAAATTGCACAGTTACGTGAATTATTAGAAAGTGTAAATAGTGCTGATTTCCCGTCCCTTTTCGAAGAAATTGATGACGAAGATATGGTAGTAATCTTCAGACTTTTAACTAAAGATAAAGCATCTGATGTATTTGTAGAACTAGATCCTGATCAACAAGAAAAATTGATAAATAATTTTACAGACAAAGAGTTAAAAGTTGTAGTTGATGACTTATTTATGGATGATACAGTTGACCTAATTGAAGAAATGCCATCAAGTGTAGTAAAAAGAATTTTAAAGAATATTAAAGCATCAGATAGAAAAGTTATAAATGAATTATTAAAATTTCCAGAAGATAGTGCCGGAAGTATTATGACTACAGAGATGGTTGAACTTAAAGAAAATATGACAGTTGAAAAAGCTTTTCAAATTATAAAAAATACAGGAATAGACAAAGAAACAATATATATTTGCTATGTTGTAGATAATTCAAGAAGATTAATTGGAACAGTTGCAATAAAAGATTTACTTATATCTGAAAGAGATGTTTTAATTAAAGATATATTAGAAGATAATGTAATAAGTGTTTTAACAACAGAAGACCAAGAAACAGTTGCTAAAATGTTTGATAAATATAACTTCATGGCTATGCCAGTTGTTGATACAGAAAATAGATTAGTAGGAATTGTTACAATCGACGATGCTATTGACGTAATGCAAGACGAAAACACAGAGGACTTTGAAAAAATGGCTGCTATGACACCTACAGAAGATACATATTTTAAAACAAGTGTATTCAAACATGCTAAAAATAGAATAATTTGGCTATTGTTCCTTATGTTATCATCTACATTTACTGGATTGTTATTAGAAAGATTTCAGGCAGCAATTGCCGCTGTACCATTACTTGTAGCATTTATACCAACAATAATGGATACAGGAGGAAATTGTGGTTCACAAAGTTCAACACTTATAATCAGAGGTTTAGCATTAGATGAAATAAAACTATCAGATATCTTTAAAGCAATATGGAAAGAAGTAAGAGTTTCATTTATGATAGGAGCAGTTCTTGCAGTAGTTACAGGTTTAAGAATATTCTTACAATATGATGGAATTCATAATCCACAAAGTATAAAAATCGCATTTATTGTAGGAGTTACTTTAATGGCAACTGCAATGATTGCAGAAATAATGGGATGTGTTCTTCCAATGCTTGCAAAAAGGTTAAAACTTGACCCTGCAATAATGGCATCACCACTTATCACTACTGTAGTAGACTTGTGTTCGATGTTAGTATTTTTCAGCATAGCTACTGCTGTAATGGGGCTATAATTTGCAATTAACATAAAATTGTGATATAATTGTATTAACCTCTTGCTAAATGCAAGAGTTAATATATAGTAACTCATTATTTAATTGATTTTTGCGAAAGGAAAGTACATGAAAAATCAATCAAAAGAATTTAGTATAAAACTTATAGTTTTAGCTGAGGTTACGTTGTTTAGCTTGGTAATATGGTCTTATTTAAAAAAAGACCATGTAGAGTTTACTAAGCACTTGATTTGGTTTTTAGTTGCTAACATTATGATAGCTATCTTCTTTTTTCAACTTTCTAACGAAAATAACTACTATCAAAAGCAACTATCATTTAATGATTTTACAGAAATTGTCCCATTATCTGTAAAAGATGAAATCATTGGGACATATTATGCTAAATTAGCAATGGATGGTTTTTTTTACAACGATGTAGTTGCTAAAATCTACATCAAAGTAAAAAGCCAAGAGAAGCCTATTTTTTATGGAATTGTAAAAAAGAGAGATTTTGATAGATATTATAAAATTAAATAGTGGGTAAGAAAGGGGATGAGTTAATCTCCTTTCTTTTTAGATTTTTTTAAAATTCATTGCAATATTTGTCTTTTTGTGGTTAAATATATACTGAAAGAGGAATTAAAATGAAAGATATATTAGTATTAGGAATAGAATCAAGCTGTGACGAAACATCAGTCGCAGTTGTAAAAAATGGAAGAGAAATATTATCAAATATTATAGATACACAAATACCAATACATGAAAAATATGGGGGAGTTGTACCTGAAATTGCATCTAGAAATCATATAGAAGCGATAACTAGAGTAACTAAAAAAGCTTTACAAAATGCAAACGTTTCTTTTGAAGATATAGATGTAATTGCACCAACTTATGGGCCAGGTCTTGTTGGAGCTTTACTTGTTGGATTATCTTATGGAAAAGCATTAAGCTATGCATTAAATAAACCTTTAGTTGGAGTAAACCATATTCAAGGTCATATAGCCGCAAACTATATTACATACAAAGAGTTAGAGCCACCGTTTTTATGTGTTTTAATTTCAGGCGGAAATACTCAAATTATAAATGTTAAAGATTACACAGAATTTGAAATGCTTGGTAAAACTCGTGATGATGCAATAGGAGAAGCTTTTGATAAAGTGGCAAGAGTTGTAGGACTTGGTTATCCTGGAGGACCTAAGGTAGATAAGCTTGCAAAAGAAGGAGAGCCTAATATCAAACTTCCAAAAACTCATTTTGAAAATAGCTTAGATTTTAGTTTTAGTGGAATAAAAACAGCTGTTATAAATTACAATCATAATACTAAAGAAGTAAATAAAGCAGATTTATGTGCAAGTTTTGAAAAAGCTGTAACAGAAGTGTTAATAGAAAATGTCACAAAAGCAATAAATCAAACGGGAACTAAACAAGTAGCTATTGCTGGTGGAGTTTCTGCAAATAGTTATATAAGAAATGCATTTTTAGAATTAGAAAAAGAATATAAAGATTTAAAAGTGTATATGCCAGATATGAAGCTATGTACAGATAATGCTGCAATGATTGCATCAGCAGGATATTATAACTATTTAAAAGGAAATATAAATGAATTAGACTTAAATGCAGTACCTAATTTGAAAATATAGTTATATGCTTAAAATGGTATAGACCAACATACTAATGCACGGAGGTGTAATAATGTCAATTTATGTAATAGGAGATTTACATTTATCTTTTAAAAATCCTAAACCAATGAATATATTTGGAGATAATTGGGATAATCATGAAGAAAAAATAAAGCAAGACTGGATTTCAAAAGTAAAAGAAGAAGATACCGTTGTTTTAGCCGGAGATTTTTCATGGGCTATGAAAATAGAAGATGCATTAGATGATTTTCAATATATAAACGAACTTCCAGGTAAAAAAATTCTTCTAAAAGGAAACCATGATTACTGGTGGACTACAATTACCAGCATGAGAAAATTTTTATCAGAACACAGTCTTAAAAACATAGATTTTTTATATAATAACTCATTTGAAGTAGAAAATAAAATATTATGTGGTACAAGAGGTTGGAGTCTTTCTATTGAAGATACTATAGATGACAAAAAAATTATAGATAGAGAAGTAGGTAGACTTAAACTCTCTATAAATGATGCTATACAAAAATTTGGAGACAAAAAAGAAATAATTGCATTTTTACATTATCCACCTATAACACAAGCAAATATACTAAAAAATGAGTCATCACCTTTTATTGACATTTTAAGACAAAATAAGATAAGAAAATGTTTTTATGGGCATCTTCATGGCTCGTCTATAAAAGATGCTGTAAATGGAAATATAGATGAAATAGAGCTAAGATTAATAAGTGCAGATGGAGTTGATTTTAAATTGCAAAAAATATATTAGAAAAGGAGAGCGTTTTTCAATTGGTGTCGGAGGTCGACAAAAAAGAACCGACACCAACAAAAAAGAACCGACACCAAATGAAAATTGATTTAAATAAACAAGTCCAATTTGTTAAAGGAGTTGGACCAAATAGAGTAAAATTATTAAATAAATTGAATATATATACTTTAAAAGATTTAATTACATATTTTCCAAGAAACCATGAAGATAGGAGTATTGCAAAGAAAATTGCTGAATGCACAGATGGAGAAACTGTTTTAATAAAAGCAACCGCACTTACAAAAATAACAGAAATTCGTGCAAGAAGGCTTTCTATTTATAGATTAGTTGTAAATGATGAAAGCTCAAGTTGTGTTATTACATGGTTTAATCAAAAATATTTGAAGGATAAATTCAAAGTAGGAGAGACATATACATTCTTTGGAAAAATAGAAAATAAAGGTGGAACTTTTGAAATGAAATCACCTGTATTTGATGAAGATGGAGTTGATAAGAATACAGGTAAAATAGTTCCAATTTATCCTTTAACAAGCAGATTATCTCAAAATGTTTTAAGAAAAATTATTGAATCAGGAATAGATGAAGTATATGGTAATTTAGAAGAGAGCATACCAGATTATATTTTGCAAAAATATAGATTACTTGGAATTAATGAAGCATATAAGAATATACATTTTCCTTCATCAAATTCAGATTTCATAAGAGCAAAAAATAGACTTGTATTTGAAGAATTACTTGCATTGCAATTAGCATTATTTAGATTAAAAGAAGGTCAAAAATATGATGAAAAAGGTATTAAATTTGATACTAATATTAAAATGCAAGACGTTATAGATACACTTCCGTTCACACTAACCAACGCACAAAAAAGAGTACTTAATGAAATAGATAAAGATATGGAAAAAGATACTGCAATGAACAGACTTTTACAAGGTGATGTTGGTTCTGGAAAAACAGTAGTTAGTATTGTAGCTGCATACAAAGCTGTAAAAAGTGGATATCAAGCTGCAATAATGGTGCCAACAGCAATACTTGCAGATCAGCATTTAAAAAACTTTACAAAAATGCTTGAACCATTTGGAATTAGATGCGAATTGCTTGTTTCAAGCGTTACAAAGAAAAATAAAGAGCTAATTTTAGAACGATTAAAAAATGGTGAAATAGATATTTTAATTGGAACACATGCTCTTTTAGAAGATAATGTTGTATTTAAAAATTTAGGATTAGTTGTAACAGATGAGCAACACAGATTTGGTGTAAAACAAAGAGCAACAATTGTTGCAAAAGGAAATAATCCTGATGTTATAGTTATGTCAGCAACGCCTATACCAAGAACTTTAGCACTTATTCTTTATGGAGATTTGGATATCTCTATTATAGATGAGCTTCCACCAAATAGAAAGAAAATAGAGACTTATGCAGTTGGTAAAGATATGGAAGAAAGAATAGTAGCTTTTGTTAAAAAACTTATAGGAGAGGGAAGACAGGCATATATTGTTTGCCCACTTGTAGAAAATTCAGATGATATGGACTTAAAATCTGTAACAGCATTAGCGGAAAAATATAAAACAGAGGTCTTTAGTGAATATAGAGTAGAATATTTACATGGAAAAATGAAAGCTAAAGAAAAAGATGATATTATGCAAAGATTTAAAAATGGTGAAATTGATATTCTTATTTCTACTACTGTTATAGAAGTCGGTGTAGATGTTCCAAATGCGAGCATTATGATTATAGAAAACGCAGAAAGATTTGGATTAGCACAACTTCATCAGTTGAGAGGAAGAGTAGGAAGAGGAGAATATAAATCTTATTGTATTTTAAAAAATGAAGGTCATAGTAAAGTTTGCAAAGAGAGAATGAAAGTTATGTGCCAAACAAATGATGGATTTATCATTTCAGAGAAAGACTTAGAACTTCGAGGTTCTGGAGATTTCTTTGGAACTGCCCAACATGGTGTACCAGAACTTAAAATTGCAAATTTATTTGAAAACATAAGAGAATTAAAAGAAGTACAAGAATTAGCATCACAAATTATTACAGATGATCCTAATTTAGAACAAGATAAAAACTTTAGATTAAAGAATTTAATAGAAGATAAATTTACAAGTAGAATTGAAATATAGGAGTGATTATTATGTTACAAATTATATTAAGAGTTTTAGGGTTAATATTTTTAATGTTGGGTGTTATTATGGTTTATGATGCAAGAATTTTAACAAGAAAATGGTTTGGTTTTGGAGACCAAAATGAAGCTTCATCAGGGTTTAAAATTTTAGGATTTATATTTTGTATAATAGGAGCAATTATAGTTTATTTTAATAAATAGAAAAAGAAAGGCCCCACACATTCTTTAGATAGAGTGTGTGGGGTTATGTTCGGATGAAGAAAGGCTTATAAACTCTCTCCAGCCAGATTTTTATCTGGCTCAGGTGCTTTGAAAACCACAGCAGAAAGAAGTCCATAAGGGTTATGAATTTCTATTCCATCTGTAGTCTCATCAAATTTATAACCTCTCTTCTCCATTTCATTTTGCATAAATTACTCCCTTCTCCTATATATCCCTATAGGAGGTTGCTGTCTCTGTATACAGAGACGTTTATGTTACATGAGGAGTTATTCCTCATTTATAATATATATTATACTACATTTTGGTAAAAAATGCAAATTTATAAAATAATTTTCTTAGAAATATTCATAACTTCGAGATTTATTTATGGTAATTTCTACAAAAAAACTCCCAACCTTAACAGGTCGGGAGCAAGGATATTAGTACAGTAGTTTTGAATCTTTAGTATACTCAAAGTGATATTGTTCTTTATCATCTTTGTAGCAACTAGCCTGCCATGTCTCAAACGATCCGGGTTGAGGGTAAGCAATAAAAAGACCACTTGGGGTCCTTACAATTTTAGGATTGGTAATTTCCATTTCCTTAAGCCTACCTATTAAATAATCTTCTACTTCATTATACCCCATACATTCTCCTTTGTTTACAATTCTCAGTACACTGAGAAATTAACAGTTACAGTTGTCTAATCGGCAACATAAATTTGATTATATCATATTTATATTAATAAATCAAATAAAAATACCAAAATTATTGAAAAAATATTAAATTTATGCTAAAATAAATCCATAAAAGAAGGAGAAGATAAAATATGAGTGAACAAATAAAACCAAAAACATTACCAGGATTTATGGAACTTTTACCAAATGAACAAATACTATTCAATAAAATGAAAGATACAATTCAAAAAACTTATGAAAGTTATGGATTCTTACCATTAGATACGCCTATTATTGAAGATGCAAACATATTACTTGCAAAAGCAGGAGGAGAGACCGAAAAGCAAATTTACAGATTTATGAAGGGAGAAAATGATTTAGCATTAAGGTTTGATTTAACAGTGCCTTTAGCTAAATATGTAACAGAGTATTATGATAAATTAAGTTTTCCTTTTAAAAGATATCAAATAGGAAAAGTATATCGTGGTGAAAAGCCTCAAAGAGGAAGATATAGAGAGTTTTATCAATGTGATATAGATATAATAGGAGATGGAGAATTATCGGTCGTAAATGATGCAGAACTTGCTTCTGTTATATACAAAACTTTTCTAAATCTTGGATTTGATGATTTTACTATTTGTATAAATAATAGAAAAATTTTAAATGGTCTATTTGAAAGATTAGAAGTAAAAGAAAGTTCTGTAGAAATATTAAGAATTATTGATAAAATTGATAAAATCGGTCCAGATAATGTTAAAAAAGAACTATGTGAAGAAATTTCTCAGGATAAAGTAAATACTATCATGAACTTCATTTCAATATCAGGAAGCAATGATGAAAAAATACAAGCATTAGAAAATATGAATATTATAAATGAAACATGGAACAATGGATTAAATGACCTAAAAGAAGTTGTTAAATTCATTAGAATTTTTATGGTGCCAGAAGAAAACTTCAAAATTGATTTAACAATAGCTCGTGGTTTAGATTATTATACAGGAACAGTTTATGAAACATTTTTAAATAAATATAGAAACTTAGGAAGCGTATGTTCTGGTGGAAGATATGATAATCTAACAGAATACTATTCTACAAGAAAAATGCCTGGAGTGGGTATATCTATTGGGCTTTCAAGATTATTCTTTCAATTAACAGACAACAATATAATTTCTCCAAACAATCAATCTATTGCAGATGTTTTAGTTATATCAATGGATAATAATTATGATGAATGTGCCAAAATCGCATCAACTTTAAGAGAAAATGGATTAAAAGTCCAAGTTGATTTTGAAAGCAAAAAAATTGCTAAAAAATTTAAATATGCAGATAAATTAAATATTAATTATGTAATAGTAATAGGTGAAGACGAGATAAAAAATAACGTCGTAACAGTAAAAAATATGCTTACAGGAGAGCAAAATACAGTAACTCTTGAAGAATCTGTAAAAATAATTAAAAAATAGTCTTCACAAATGGAAAAATTTATGATATAATATTTATGTTAAATATCAAATGTGTTTATTTTCTTTTAAAATACCCATGTAAAATTTAATATAAATAAATTCATAAAAGGAGGATTTTTATGTCAAATTTAGAAAACATGACATTAATAGAATTAAAAAAATTAGCTAAGGAAAATAATATTAGAAATATATCTAAATTAAAAAAAGAGGAATTAATAGATATATTAAAAGAAATAGAAGATGTTAATAACGAAGAATTATTAACAGAAAATGAAGAATCTAAGAAATATGATGCTGCAGATGATGAAGTAGAAACCGAAAATGAATCTGAAGTTGAAGAATCTGTTGTATCATACCAAGTAAACAATGAAGAAGATGAGATAATAGAAGGAATTCTTGAAGTTTTACCAGATGGATATGGTTTTTTAAGAGGAGATAATTTTTTATCAACACCAAAAGATGTATATATATCACCTGTTCAAATTAGAAGATTCAGACTTGAAACAGGAGATTTAGTTAAAGGTATTTCTAGATGCAAAGAAGGAGAAAAATTCCCATCTTTAATTTTCGTTGGAGAAGTAAATGGAGAGCATCCTGAAAAAGCAATGAAAAGAAAAAGATTTGATGAGTTAACTCCAATTTATCCAAATGAAAGACTAAAATTAGAAACTAAATCTACTAATTATGCAACAAGAATTATTGATTTAATTTCACCAATAGGAAAAGGTCAAAGAGGTCAAATCGTTGCACAACCTAAAGTAGGAAAAACAACATTATTAAAAGAAATAGCAAACAGTATTTCAGAAAATAACCCTGAATGTGAATTAATAGTTCTTTTAATAGATGAGCGTCCAGAAGAAGTTACAGATATGCAACGTTCTATTAAAGGTCAAGTAATTTACTCAACTTTTGATGAAATGCCAGAACATCATACAAAAGTTGCTGAAATGGTTATAGAAAGAGCTAAAAGACTTGTAGAGCATGGAAAAGATGTAGTTATTTTATTAGACAGTATCACAAGACTTGCAAGAGCATATAACTTAACTATTCCTTCATCAGGAAGAACTTTATCAGGGGGTATTGATCCTGCATCATTACATAAACCTAAAAAATTCTTTGGAGCAGCTCGTAATATTGAACATGGAGGAAGTATAACGATACTTGCTACTTCGCTTATAGAAACAGGAAGTAGAATGGACGATGTTATTTTTGAAGAGTTCAAAGGAACAGGTAATATGGAAGTACATCTTGATAGAAAACTTTCAGAAAAACGTATTTTCCCTGCAATAGATATAAATAAATCTGGAACAAGACGTGAAGATTTACTTTTATCTAAAAAAGAACTTGAAACTGTTTATGCTATTAGAAAAGCTATGAATAATTTACCTGTTGCTGATGTTACAGAGCATATTATTCAAGAAATGGTTAAAACAAAATCTAATGCAGAATTTTTAGATAAAATGGATATGTTTTTAAGTAGATATAAAAATTAATATTAGTAATTTCCCTTTTTATTAAGTTTGTAATAAAAAGGGGATTTTTTTGCCAGTTTTCATTGACATAATTCAGCACTTATGGTAAACTTATGTCATGTAACTTGTTGTATATTTTCAATAGGAGGATGCATATGATAAGAATAAGAATACGTATTCCACGCATTCGGAGTAAACCGGTAACAACTAATTACAGAACAGTAAATATCGTACCCGATAAATATCAAGATTTTTTTACAGACATGAACAATCAGCTGTCAAAAAACGAAATAGATGTATATCGTGGTAGAGAAAGAGAAGTTCATAGAGTTTTTGACTGTCTTCTTAAATCTATAAATCCTAATCTTATTGTATTAGGTGAATATGGAGTAGGGAAAACAGCTGTAGTAAATTCTGTAGTACATCATGTAACAAAAAGGAACTGTCCTAAAGAGCTTAGAAAATATCATTTTATTTACTGGGACATTGAAAAATCTCTTGCTAAATTAACACCTGATGATACTAAAATTTCAAAGATTCATGAAGATTTTTTTAATTTTTTAGCAACTTACAGTAATTTAGTACTTGTTATAGATCAAGTCCATCTTGTTACATCTTCAGATTTACTTATGTATTATTTTTCGGCTTTGCTTAAGAACAGTAATGTGAAAATAATAGGCGTTTGTACTGCAATTGAGTTCTACTCATATTTTGCAACTCAAGCCAAAATCTTTTCTATGGTTGAAACTATTACAATTTCAGAACCTAAATCCAAAGAAATATATCCTATGATATATGATTATATTAAGGTATTAATTAATCGTCATAAGGTATTTATTTCGGAAGAAATGGTAAATTATATAGTTTCTGTCTCAAATGCTTTTTCGACAACTTGTACAAGTAATCCGGGATTAACGTTAAATTACATAGAGAAATCTATGATTGTTGCAAAAAGGCGTAAGCACTCAGCTGTACTTAAAGAAGATATTAATTCAAATTTCAATTTTGATTACAAGCTGTATAATTCTATGTCTGATGAAGACAAAAGAATTACAGCATATCATGAGGCAGGTCACTTTATAGTTTCGAAGATGTCAGAAAACATTAAAAATTATAAGACAACAGCTATCACTATTGTCCCTGCTGAGAAATTTTTAGGTGTTACATTGTTCGAATTCGAGCCTGAAAAGCAAACTTCTTGTGATTCAGACTATTTCATTGATAACATTGCAACAGATCTGGCGGGACGTGTAGCAGAAACAATTTTGCATGGAAATAACTCAAAACTCACTAGTGGTGCATATTCAGATTTAAAAAATGCAACTCAAACTGCAAGAGATATTGTAACAGAATATGGAATGATAGATTCTGTTGGAAATATGACAGTTTTTTGCAATTATGATCTTTCTGATTTAGCATTGCTTAGTGAAGAAAGAAAACAGCTTATTGATGAAGAAACACAGAAATTAATTGATAAAGCTTATAAAAGAGCTGAAAGTATTTTGATGAAAAATCGTGAACTGTTGGATGCAATCGCTAATGCATTGATTAAGAATGAAGTTCTTGATGAAAAAGACTTGGATTCTCTTTGCAATCAGTATGCTAAAAAATAATTTCTATTGAAACAAGTATAAAGGTGGAGATATTATATCTCCACCTTGCCTATATTTATTTTAAATATACAAGTTAAAATAATAGTAATATTGACATTTAATTTTAAGATGATAAAATAATAATAATTATTTTTATAAAATAGGAGAGATAAATATGGAAAAAGTTTTAGAAAAAAATATTACTAATATTGAAAGAAACAATACGAATAAATTTAATATTTTTAAACTATTTAATTGGGGATGGTTCAAATTTTCTAAATGTATTTTAGGTATATTTATCTCAGCTTTAGCAGTTAATTTATTCATTGTACCAAATAGCTTATATACTGGAGGAATTCTTGGTTTATCTCAATTAATAAGGACAATGCTTGTTTCAGTTTTTAAAATTAATTTTAATTTTGATATAAGTTCAATAATATATTATTTGATAAATGTACCTCTATTTTTAGTAGCATTTAAAAGAATAAGTAAAACATTTTTTATAAGAACTTTATTTGCTGTAACAATTAACTCATTATTCTTAATGATAATTCCTATACCATCAGAACCATTAATAAAAGATTTATTAGTTAATGTTTTAATAGGTGGATTCTTAGCTGGAATTGGAATAGGAATGGCGTTAAGTACAGGTGGTTCAACAGGCGGAACTGATATAATTGGAATTTTGTTAAGTAAAAGAAATAAAAAATTTACTGTTGGAAATATAGGACTTGTTTTTAATATTATTGTCTATGGTATATGTGGTATTAAATATGGAGTTGAAATAATGATTTATTCTATTTTATATGCAATTTTTGAAACCATAATGATTGACAAAAATCATACACAAAATATCTGTTCAGAAGCATTTATTTTTACTAAACAAAAACCCGATGCAATGATAGAATTCATAACTACAGAATTAAATAGAGGAGCTACATATTGGGAAGCAGTTGGTGGGTATACCAATACCAAAACATATATAGTATATACTGTTTTAAGCAAATATGAAAGAATGAGACTTGGACGTCATATGAAAGATTTTGATGAGAAAGCATTTATGGTTGGAGATGATGGTGTAGAAATTAAAGGATTATTTGATAAATATCTAGTTTAATATCGTAGATAATTAATGTAAGAAAAGTTAAATATTATATTGCTAAAAAATCCGCTGTTTCTATGTATAAATAAAAATCATTGACATTTACATAAAATATGATATAATAATTTTAATTATAAGCTATAAGCTTTTTTATCTTTGGTCAGTTTATTATATCAACAAAGCTTAGGAGGTAAATGCAATGAAAGTAGATGAAACAAGTATAAAAGAAGCTCGGGAGCTTTTAAATGATTTATCAAAGTGTGAAGATGCATTAGATGTTCTGACAAACTATGATGCAAAAGTTTACTTGTACTTCTATACTGGTCATAACAAAAACAGAAAAGACGGTAAATCTGTTAATCTTTTAATAGATGACCCATCTTTAAAAGAACAAGCCATCACGTATGTTAATCAAAAAATTGCTATAATCAAGCAGAAGCTTAAAGAACTTTAAACCATATAACTGACCAAATAAAGAGTACTTACTTAAACGTAAGTGCTCTTTTTTTAAGTTTGGTGTAAATAAAGTAATATATCAAGTGATTCTTGAAAAAATTTATAGCCAAAAAAGATAAATAAGCTGAAAAAGGAGTTGAAAAAAATTTTTTTATAACTTATAATTGTAGCAGAACAAAGTGAGAGGAGATTTGAAAATATGGAAAATAAAGAAATAATAACCTCAAAAAACAAATTTACAAAAAAGGCTGTTCATTTAGGAGCTGGGAAAATTGGTAGAGGTTTCATAGCTGAGCTATTACATGACAGTGGTTATGAAATTGTATTTGGTGATGTGGTGGAAGACCTAGTTAATTTAGTAAATAAAGAGCATAAATATCCGTTATTTTTAATTGACCATAACTATGAAGAAAAAATTATAGATCATGTAACTGCATATTCAAATATTAAAGATGCAGATAAACTAATAGATGCAATGTGTGATGCGGAAATAATTACAACATCAGTTATGGCTACAAATCTTTCGAAAGTTGCTCCGCTTATAACTATGGGGCTTAAGAAAAGATTAGAACAGGGGAAATGTAAAGCTATAGTAATGGCATGTGAAAATGCAATTATGGGTACAGATATTCTAAAAAACGCTATGATAGAAACCAAAATTCTAACTAAAGAACAAATTGATGCTATCGCAGTTTTTCCAAATACTGCTGTTGACCGTATGGTTTTTGGTGGCGTACATAATGGAAAAGAAGGCATAGAAATCGGAGATGCATTTGAGTTAGTAATTGAAAAAAACAAATTACTTGACTCTAATTCTGAGCCAATTAATGGTGCGGAGTATGTAGATGACATCATGATGTATTTGCAGAGAAAAATTTATATAATAAATTGTGGCCATGCAATTGCTGGATACTATGGTCAAGTTCTAAAAGGATATGATATTGTTCAAGATTCACTTCGTGACCCAGACTTACTTCCACAAATTCGTGAAGCTATGCTTGAGTCAGCATCAGCTTTAGAAAAAAAGTATGGTTTCTCGCATGAGTCACTTGTTGAATATATGGAAACAATGATGATAAAACGTTTTACAACTCCAGGTGTTGTTGATCCTATTTCTCGTGTTTCTCGCGAACCTATTCGCAAGATTGCTCCTAATGATCGCATTATGGGACCAGCAAATAATTGTGAAGAATACGGATTAGATAATACATATTTGCTTAAAGGTGTCGCATGTGCACTTAAGTTTAAAGCAGAAGGAGATTTACAAGCAGAAGAATTACAAAATTACATTAGAGACAATGGCGTTGAAGCTGCAATTGTTAAATATACTGGAGCTCAGAAAGACAGTCATATGTATAATGTCATTCTTGATGAGTATAAAAAGCTTGGTTCAGAGAAGTAGAATAGTAATTATCACAAAATAGAGAAAAGCTGACTCCAAGAGAAATATTTGAACAAAATGAGCCAAATTATATAGTAAAATTTTAAAGAATAAGCGAAGATTAAATATAGTCTTCGCTTATTTATTTGTAAATATACTTCCGGCTATGCCGGTAGTCACGTAGGCTTTAGCTTTGTAGTAGACAAATCTCCCTTCATGATATAAAATCAATATGATTCGACACATAAAGATAATATAAAATGAAGGGAGATTTGGATTATGAATAGTATATTTTCAAAGAAAAATAAAAATGAAGCAGATACTATTGATAACATAGCAAGTTTATCACATACAAAATGGAATTGCAAGTATCACATAGTATTCACTCCAAAATATAGGAGAAAAATTTTCTATGGGCAGAA